>Ga0157371_10000060_pt1 | contig 170456 bp, 136 predicted proteins | sample C45metaG_FD_113462 | JGI IMG/M metagenome (GOLD analysis project Ga0157371, IMG submission 113462) | Corn rhizosphere microbial communities from Kellogg Biological Station, Michigan, USA - C4-5 metaG | ecosystem: Host-associated > Plants > Roots > Rhizosphere > Soil | place: USA: Michigan...
AGGCCGCACGAGCGACGAGCTGACGAGCTTCCCTGCCGCGTTTGAAAAATCGTGGCTGCACGAAGAGCTGCACGTGGCACGCAACTTCAAGCCGTGGATGAGCAAGGGCCTGGTGCTGGGCACGATCATGACGGGCATCGACCAGATCGTGTTCCGCGGCAAGGCGCCATGGACGCTGCACCACAAGCATGCCGACCATGAATGCCTGAAGCCCGCCTCGCACTTCAAGCCGATCGTCTATCCGAAGCCGGACGGCAAGCTGACCTTCGACAAGCTGTCGTCAGTGTTCATCTCGAACACCAACCACCGCGAAGACGAGCCGATCCACCTGACGCTCAAAAATCCGAGCGTGCCGGTGGACGTCAATCTGGCCAAGTACGCGGGGCCTGAGCAGCGTTACTGTCCGGCCGGGGTGTACGAGTACGTCAAGCGCGAAGACGGGGGCGACCGCCTGCAGATCAATGCCCAGAACTGCGTGCACTGCAAGACCTGCGATATCAAGGACCCGACCCAGAACATCGTCTGGGTGACACCGGAAGGTGGCGGCGGGCCGAACTATCCGAATATGTAATCGCCCTGACCTTCCGCTGTTACTGCTGACTTTGTAAGAATCGTCCTGCAATATCACCGCCAATCTGCTGATTGGCGGTCGACGCGAACGGCGTAGCATGGATTGCTCATACACCAGTGGCAGGAGACAGCGATGGGTGATTCCACAGACAATATGGGCAAGCAGCGCACCCCCGGCATGGGGCAAAACAGCAATCTGCAAAGCGGCAATCTGCAAAACGCCAAGCAGGATATTGCTGGTAACAAGCAATCCACCGGCCAGCAAGGTGGCCGCACGCAGGAGGGCAAGCAGCCTGACACCGGCAGCCGGCAAGGTGCCGGTGCCCAACAGCAGAACCAGCAACATGGTGGCCAGCATGCATCTGGCGGCACCCCGGCGCTGGACGACCTGAACGCCGACCGCGCCAGCCGCGACCAGGGTTCGCCGGGCAGCGGGTCCCGGCAAATGGACCAGCAGAGCGACTGGCAAGGCAAACAGGACAAACAACGCTGACGTGGCACTGTCCACGCAAAAGCGCGGTGCCATGACTGGGCCGCGCTTTTTTTGCGCCCGTCAGGATGGCGGCATGCTGCTCGCGTCGTGACCGAACCACTTGCGTGACAGCGCGCGCAGCGTGCCATCCGAACGCGCCGCGCGCAGCGCCTTGTCGATCGCCAGCTTGAGCACTGAACGGCCCTTGCGCATGGCAATGCCCACGCGCTCGGGCGGGCCGATGCGGGCGCCAGCCTTGAGCGGCAGCTGCGTCTGATTGATCAGATAACCGACCAGGAGGCTGTCGTCGAGCACGGCGTCGATCCGGCCGAATGCCAGGTCCTGCAACTTCTCGGGGACGGCCGGATAGCGCTTGATCTCGATACCCGGGACCGCCCTGGCCTGCGCCTCGAACACGCTGTTCTGGTGCACGCCAAGCTTGCGGCCCTTGAGATCGGCCAGCGTGCGGTAGGTCGCGCGCTCGTTCTCGCGCACGATGAGCTGGGACTGCGAATAGCAGTACGGTGCTGAAAAATCGAATGCATTCGCGCGCTGCGGCGTGATGATGACCTGGCTGATGGCCACATCCACCCTGCCCGCGCGCAGCGCCGGCAGGATTTCGCTCCATTCGGTCAGCACGAATTGCGGCTCGAGGCCCATGCGCGTGGCGACGGTTCGCGCCACGTCGACATCGTAGCCGGTCAATTGCCCGCTTGCCGGGTCCGTGAAATTGAATGGGGGATAGGTGCCCTCGAGTGCGATGCGCAGTGTCCCCCGTGTGCGGGGTGGATCTACCTGGCCTGCCTTGTCTGCCAGGCCCGCGGCGTCCGCCCATGGCGTGCATAGTGCGGCAGACGCCGGCAGCGCCAGCAACTGCCCCAGCACCCGGCGCCGCCCGCCGTTTTCGATCCCTTCAGCCATCCCCTTGCCCCCGCACGGTCAAAGACCTGTTATAACCGAAAAGCAGCAGAATGGCCCAGAATCAGGACTGCACGACGATCCGCTTCTGTTCGCGCGCCGAGCGGTACACGGCCTCGATCATACGGATATCGCGCAAGCCTTCTTCGCCAGGCACGAGCGGCTCGCGGTTCTGCATGACGCACTGCGCCATGTGGTCGAGCTGGCCAACCCACTGGTTCGCATACGGTCCGGGTGGAGGTTTGACCTCGGTCTTGTCGCTGCGTTCCTGGCCCACCCACATGCGCTGGCCACTGTAGGCAGTGGCCGGTTCCAGTTCGATGCGGCCCTTGTCGCCCATCAGCACGAACTGGTTGCGGTTCGCGCTGTACATCGACATGCACGAGCCGATCGCGCCGGACGGGAACTCGAGCTGGAAGTCGATCATGTCTTCCACTTCACGGAAACGCGGGTCGTTGCGGTTGGTGGTTTCTTTGGCGAACACGGCCACCGGCTCTTCGCCCGTCATGTAGCGCGCCGCCTGCAGCGCATAGATACCGATGTCCATCATCGAGCCGCCGCCCGACTGCGCCTTCTTCATGCGCCAGGTGTTCGCGTCACCCACGACAAAGCCGTGCTCGGAGCGGAAGTAGCGGATCGTGCCGATCGCGCCGGCGCGTGCCAGGCGGATGGCCTCGACATTGTGCGGCTCGAAGCGCGAGCGGTAGCCGATCATCAGCTTCTTGCCGGCCTTGCGGCAGGCGGCAATCATCTGTTCGCATTCAGCTGGATTGATGGCCATCGGCTTTTCGCACATGACGTGCTTGCCGGCCTGCGCGGCGCGGATCGTGTACTCGGCGTGCATGAACACGGGCAGGCAGATATACACGATGTCGATGTCGGGATTGTCACGGATGCGGTCGAAATCGCTGTACGAATAGATGCCGCGTTCGGGCACCCCATATTCCTGCGCTACCTTCCTTGCCTTGGCAGGGTCGCCGCTGACGAGCGCCACCAGGCGGCTGTGCTGGCAATTCTGGAACTGCGGAATGATGCGGCCCAGGCCATAGCCGCCCAGGCCCACGATCGCATAGCCGAGCTTGCGGCCGGTGCTGGCAGCCCAGCCCGGGTTCACTGCGCTTGCCGCCAGAACACCACCTGCAGCCATGACCAGGCCGCGTCGTTGCAAATCGATCATGCTTGTCTCCTCCACTAAGGTTGCGGGAATGTTATCGTCTTGTGAAGAGAAGGATACAATTGATTCATATGAAATGATAGCGGTATCACCGTCTTCATCTGCCGTTCACTTTGCCAGGAGTTGCCCATGTCCGTATCCCCCCGTCGTGCTGCCCGTCTGACTGCCCGTCGCGTTCCGCTCGTCCGCCTGATGCTTGCCGCCAGCGTCGCCGCCATCCTCTCGCCAGCAGTATCGGCTGCCCCGGCCGCCAGTTGCAGCGGCAAAGCACCGTCGGGCGAACTGAAAGCCGAGCGCATCGCTGCCATCACGCCGTCGCGGGGCGAACCGGGCTTGTATGAGGGAGCGGTCTGGACGAATGGTGCGCTGTATTTTTCGGACTTCAGCTTCAGCGAAGGCTTTCCGTCACGTGTGCGCAAGTACACGCCGGGCGGCGACGTGACCACGGCGATCGAGGACGCGGGCAGCAATGGCCTGGCGGTCGACGCCAAGGGCGCGCTGGTCGCGGCCACTCACAAGTACAAGGCGCTGTCGCGCTACGACCTGGCGGACGGCAAGCGCACGACTGTCGCCTCACAGTTCCAGGGCCAGGTCTTCAATTCACCGAACGATATCGCCATCGCCGCCGATGGCACGATCTACTTCACCGATCCGGACTACCAGAAAGCCGCGGCGCCCGGTGGCCAGCCGGTGACCGGCATCTATCGCGTGGGGACGGATGGCGCGGTGACGCTGGTCGACGGCGCGCGCAAGAATCCAAACGGGATCGCCCTGTCACTCGACGGCAAGACGCTGTACGTGAATGCGAGCGATGGCGCGGTGCGTGCCTACCCGATCAAACATGGCGTGCCACAGGCGGGGCGCGACCTGATCAAGGGCATCGAGAATGGCGACGGCATGACGCTCGACTGCCACGGCAACCTGTATGTGACGGAACATGCGCCCAAGCGCGTGCGGGTGTTCTCGCCACAGGGCCGCGAACTGGCGACGATCCGGGTCGACGCCAATGTCACGAACGTCGCTTTCGGCGGGGCTGACGGCAAGACGCTGTACATCACGGGCGCGGGCGCCGTCTGGCAATTGCCGCTGGACGTCACGGGACTGCCCTACTGATACCGCTTACCAGCTCGGGCGCGAACCTGGCCCGAAGTTGTGGCCCGTGACGAGCGTGGTGCTTTGCACGAGCGTCGACAAGCCCAGGATTAGCTGGACGAGCTTATCGTCCGGCAGCACCCAGATCTGGCCGCGCGGCTGCTCGGCGCCGGTGGCGGCCATGATCAGCGGCGCGATCCAGGCGGCGTCGCTGTCGACGTCGAGCAGGATGGCGTCGGCCGTCGTCTGCATGTGCACGAGGCCGCCTTCGGCCAGCGCGAAGCAGATGCCAACGCCCGTTTCCTGCGGCGTGATCAGTTCCTGCATGGCTGCGTTATGCTCGTCGATCCAGAGCTCGACGTCTTGCGGCGTCTCGAGCGCGTTCCACGGACGGGGTTTGAAGCGGGGTGGTTGTTCTGGCGAGAGGGTCATGTGCTGCAAGCAAAAGGGGACGGGGCGTATCTTACGGCAATTTCCATCGCCGCGGGCCAGGTCCACGCTTGGCAGGGTTAAGCCTGTGTTACGGGATGTCGAGCGTCACGAGCCGCACGCTGGCCTGCCCATTGTCGATGATGAGTTCGCCGACCGACACGGGCAGCGTAAACCGGCGCCGCCCCGCGGCTCCCGGATTCACGTACAGCACCCCGCCGCGCTCGACGCAGGCCGGCTTGTGCGTGTGACCGGTGACGACGACGCGCACGCCGCTAGCCACCGGGTCGATGGCAAGCTCCTTCAGATCGTGCAGCATATGGATGGCAACGCCGCCAAAGGTCACCGTGACGGTTTCAGGCAGGGCCCGGGCCCAGGCGCCGCTGTCGTTGTTGCCGCGCACGCTCGTGAGCGGCGCGAGTTCGGCCAGGCGCTCGAGCGTGGCCGGATCGACGATGTCACCGGCATGCAGGATGGCATCGCTACCCTGCAGGAAATCGAGCGCCTGCGGACGCAGCAGGCCGTGCGTATCGGAGATCAGGCCAATGCGAATGACCACTTACGAACGCTTGCTGCCGGCCATCTTGGCCATCGTGACAACCGAGTACAGCGCCGCCAGGCCAACGAGCACGTAGACGACGCGGGTGAGCGTCGAGCCTGGCGCGAACAGCACGCCGACCATGTCGATGTCGAACAGGCCGACCATGCCCCAGTTCAGGCCACCAATAATCAACAGCACCATCGCAATGTAATCGAGTGCAGACATGGCCGGGCGGCCATGCGTACGTGCCGTCACGCGGCGATCGGGAATCGAACGGCGATCCATGGTTGGGGTATTGATTGTTGACATCAGAGCCTCCTGGAAAAGTGACGTGGACACCACCGGGGCGGCGCCCCGGCACTTGCTGTCCATACTAGCCCAGGTTAGCAAACACGCACGCACCATTGCAGCGCGTGCACACCGCTGCCCCGTCACGGGGCTGCGGCCGCGAACTCAGCCTTTCCAGGTGCGCGCCAGGCCCGTATCGGCATGGATCCACCCACCGCGCGGACCGCTGCGGTAGTAGTAACCGACGCCGCCGCCACGGAAGCTCTTGATCAGGCCGCCGAGCACTTCTTCGTTCAGGTTGGCGATCCGGATATCGGCCGCCTTGCCGACCAGGTGCAACGACTGGCGCGCCGCCGGGATGCCCTGCTCGCGCAGGCGTGCATTCGATGCCGGCGAACGGTAGCCCGACAAAATCTCGAGCGGCTTGATGATGCCGAAACGGGCGATAAAGGCCTGGGTGCTCCACAGCATTTCGAACAGCTTCGGATCGATCGGTGCGGACGCCTTGCCGTTCACGTCGCGCAGCAGATGGCACAGTTCCTGGTACGCCGACTCGATGACTTCGCCGTCTTTCCAGTACAGCACATTGGCCGTCTCGCCGCTTTGCGGGCGCGTGACCGACAAGGTACGCGGCTTGACCCAGAAATCGAGGTCAAGTGCCTGCGAGTCGAACAGGTCGGGTGGCGGTTGAAGGTCAGTTGCGGCAGCGGCCAGCGGCGAACCGATGACACCGATGGCGGCAAGGCGCGCGCCCTGATGGAGGAAGTCTCTGCGGGAAGCCATATATGCGTTGGTCTAACTCGTGAATATCGATGGGCCGTACTATAGCGTATTCGTCATGGATAGCGCTGTGTGGCGTGCTGCGGGCGTGCAGCGCGCGCGCCCGGTTGCGCTGCGCCGCGCGCTCAGTCGCTGCAGTTGCAGAACCGCTTGCGCGCGCTGCCTTCGCCGGCGCCGTCGAGCCGCTTCCACATCAGGTCGCTATCGAGGCCGAAACAGGATTTTTCCTTGCCCGCATTGCTATAGCCGTGGCGCTCGAAGAACGCGCTCGCGCCAGCCGGGCTGTGCAGATGCAGCTTGCTGATGTTCCAGGCACGCGCCTGCTCTTCAACCGCCGCCAGCAGCGCCCGGCCCACGCCGCAGCGCAGCGCATCGGGCAGCACGTAGCACAGCGCCACCTTGCCGGCCGGGGTCAGCAGCGTCAACCCCACCATCCGCCCTTCGCTCTCGGCGACGACGGCAAAGTTGGCGGGCGCAGCAAACCAGGCCGCAACGGTGGCCGGCGTCTTGTTGCCGAGCCAGGCGTCGAGTAATGCCGGCTGGCCATGGTGGTCGGCACGGCAGCCTTCCTCGATGGAGCGACGCAGCAGATTGCAGGCTGGCGCAGCGTCGGCGGGAACCGCCTTGCGGATTTCAATACGCGTGGACATCGATCATCAACATAAATACGGTACAAAGACGTGAGGTGGCGACAGTTGGCGCCCCCGGCTTAACACGGGCTCGACTATACACTGAAAGCCAACGACCCTGCTGGCGACAGGGGCAAGCGCATGGTCGGTATAACCATATGACGAAAGTATTGTTCCGTTTGACGGCCGGATCAGGGAACATGCACGCTGTCACTCCAACTTCAAGCAAGCGAGACCCACTATGCGCAACACCCCTCCGAACACGCTGCGCCGCTCGATCCTGGCGCTGGTCCTGGCTGCCAGCGGCGCCGTGCCGCTGCATGCCAGCGCTGCCGGCCCCGAGCTGCTGAACGTGTCGTACGACGTCGCCCGTGAATTGTACAAAGAAATCAACCCGGCGTTCATCGCCTCCTACAAGCAGCAAAGCGGCCAGACGGTCGAAGTCAAGCAGTCGCACGGCGGCTCGAGCAAGCAGGCGCGCGCCGTGGCCGATGGCCTGGCGGCGTCCGTCGTCACGATGAACCAGGCCAATGACATCGACATGCTGGCCGACCGCGGCCTGGTGGCAAAAGACTGGGCCAAGAAATTCCCGAACAATGCCGCGCCCTACTACTCGACCATGGTGTTCCTGGTCCGCAAGGGCAACCCGAAGCAGGTACGCGACTGGCAGGACTTGGCGCGCCCCGGCGTGGCCGTGATCATCCCGAATCCGAAGACCGCCGGCAACGGCCGCTATACCTATCTGGGCGCGTGGGGTTCCGTGATCAAGAAAGGCGGCAACGAAGCCGCTGCCCGCGACCTGGTGTCGAAGATCTTCAAGAACGTGCCGATCCTGGATGGCGGCGGCCGCGCCGCCACCACCACCTTCACCCAGCGCCAGATCGGCGATGTGCTCGTGACATTTGAAAACGAAGTGAGCATGGTGCGCAAAGAGTTCGGCAACGACTTCGAAGTCGTCTACCCGACCAGCTCGATCCTGGCCGAGTCGCCGGTGGCCGTCGTCGACAAGGTCGTCGATCGCCAGAAGTTGCGTCAGCCGGCAACGGCCTACCTGAACTTCCTGTACAGCCCGGTGGGCCAGGAGATCGGCGCCAAGCACTTCATGCGCGTTCGCTCGGAAGCGGTCATGAAGAAGTACGCGGCCAACTACAAGCCGATCAGCCTGTTCACGGTCGACGAAGTTTTTGGCGGCTGGCGCGCAGCGCAAAAGCGCCACTTTGACGATGGCGGCGAGTTCGACAAGATCTACACCGCGAAGTAATCTGCGTCACCTCACAACAGCCCTGCCACGTGCAGGGCTGTTTGCATTGGCTCAGTCAGCGTTATCTGTTGATGACGCTGATGGCAATGCGAAGCAACTGTTCCGCCGAAATAACCCGCTCTCCATCCAGCGCCCAGCGCCAGCCCAGGTAATTGGGCAGGTAGCGCGATGCCACGCCATGAAAGCCCTGTAGCCAGGCCTTGAAGCGCTGGTGGTAGGCGTTCACGTTCTGCACGTGGATGGCAAGGCTGCCCAGACGCCTTACACGCACACCGGCGCGCACATTGACCGCCTCGTGCGCGATCCTGTGCTTGAGTGCAAACGCGCGGTAAGCGGGATGGCCGTCACTGACCAGCAAGGCCTGCCTGGCGAGCCTGGGTAGCAAGTCACGCTCGAGTTGCGCAGTCTTGAGCGCACCGCGCCCGGTGACGGCATCAATGGTGCGCCCTTCGCGGTCGCGCGCGACCAGGATGCAATCCAATTCGCTGGAAATGCCCCGTTTGGCAGCATGGCCGCCGCGGTGGCGCGGTGGCCGATCGAGCGTACGCGAACCTTTTTGTGACTCGAGCAGGAATGTTTCGTCAGCCTCGACGATGCCATTCAGGAGCACGGGCCGGTCGAGCTTGACCCAATGCAGGAAGCGGTGGCGCCAGCGAAAGGCGGTGTTGCGGTGTACGCCGACCCGGTCTGCGGCCTTGCGCACAGGGAGTGAATCGAGCAGCACCTGCGAATACGCCAGCCATTTGGCTTTGTGCCTGAGCCGCGCCAGCGGCGTGCCGGTGAGGTCGTTAAAGGTACGGCCGCAGGAGCAGCAACGATAGCGCTGCAAGTCGTTGGCGAAACCATGCCGATAGCAGTGCTCGTTGCCGCATCTGGGGCAGCAGCGGCCGGGCTCTCTGACCTCAGTGATGAGCGCAACCACCTGATCGAGCCCGGCTGCAGGATGCAGGGCATCCAGCACTTGCCGGCGCTGCGGCTGGTTCAGCGAACGCAGTTTTGCGAACCAGCCTTTGAAACGTGGCGCTTTCATGATCGACTCCTGACGCTGGGGACAGGGGTTGGACCATTGAACTACTCGACAGTTCAAAGCTAGTCTCTATTTAACGTTGACTGCGCCTTTGCATTCCAGCACGACGAGCACGTCAGTCGACATTTCTGTGCGACATGCCCTATTAATAATATGCACCTGCAATGCCCTATTTCGATAGAAAATTGGGTTTAAACAGGGGAATTTTCTTGTGCACCATAGACATGCGTAGCTGATGAATGCTATCTTGCCTGCCTTCTAGTTGCCCTAGAAACAGATGTTGATCCGCGCCGCCCGGCGCCCAGCTCCATCAACCTCAACCCAGATTCCAGACAGACATGATCAAACACCTGTTCGCCACGGCCCTGATGACGTTGTCGGCCGCGGCATTCGCCGTGCCGTTCGGCTCCCAGTCCGTCCTCGTCGTTGAAAACGACACCGGCAAAATCCTCCTTGAAAAAAATGCCGACACCGTCGTCCCGATCGCATCGCTGACCAAGCTGATGACGGCAATGGTCGTCCTCGACGCCAAGCTCGACATGAACGAGCAGATTGAAATCGACCGCGACGACGTCGACCGCGTCAAGTTCAGCAGCTCGCGCGTCCCGGTGGGTGCCAGCATCTCGCGCAGCGACGTGCTGCACCTGGCGCTGATGTCCTCGGACAACCGCGCCGCCGCCGCACTGGCCCGCACCTACCCGGGCGGCAACGAAGCCTTCAAGGCGGCCGTGCGCCGCAAGATCCGCGCGCTGGGCATGACGCAGACCACGATCGAAGAGCCGACCGGCCTGTCGCCGCACAACCGCTCCACTGCAGGCGACCTGGTCAAGATGGCCGTTGCCTCGGTGCGCTACCCGGATATCGTGCGCATGACGACCGAGACCAAGGAAATGATCGACATCAACGGCCGCGGCGTTGAGTACCACAACACCAACCGCCTGGTCGGCGCCAAGGGCTGGGACATCGGCCTGTCAAAGACCGGCTACACGAACGAAGCCGGCCGCTGCCTGATCATGAACATCACGGCAGCCGGCAAGAAGGCAACGCTGGTGCTGCTCAACGCCGGCGCGTCGTCGGCCCGCGTGCTCGACGCACTGAACATCCGTCGTTTCATGACCGGCGACGCCGCGCCCGTGGCCCGTGTGGCGAGCGCCGCACGCGCCGCCACCGGCGGTCCGCGCATCAAGGCCAGCGCCGGTGGCGCGAAAGTAAAAGCCCGCACGAAGGTGGTCAAGTCGAAGGTCCAGGCGACCAAGAACCGCAAGGTCGCCAAGGTCAAGACGACGCGCAAGCGCCGCGACTGATCAGATGATTGGTAGGATCAAGGGGCCGCAAGGCCCCTTTTTTTTGTGCTCACGGTTTGACGAGTGACAGCATGTGGGCATCCACCCGCTGCCGGCCCAGTTTGAGCCGCTTGCGCGCGATGCCTTCGTCGAACGCTCCGGCCTTGCGTGCGGTGTTCAGACTCGCGTCGTTACCAACGGCGACCACGATTTCGAGACGCTGCACGTCAAGTTCCGTCCATGCGTAATCGGTGAGCGCGCGAATCGCCGCCGACGCTGCTCCCTTGCGCTGCCACGACTGGCGCACCCAGTAACTCAGGTTGCAGAATCCGTGCAACCCGTTGATCTGGTTCAAGCCGCAGCCGCCGACGAACACGCCGGATGTACGGTCGCAGATAGCGAACTCGAAGCACGTCGCGTCCGCCAGTCCTTTCTCGCAAGTCGCGATCCAGGCAAGGGCATCGTTCATTGAAAACTGCGCCGTCGCCCAGGGCATCCACGGCGCGAGCGTCGGTGTCGATTCGACGATGGCCGCAACCAGTGCCGGCGCATCGCCAGGAGCATAAGGGCGGAGGACGAAATCGGTGGAAAACAGCATGGGACGCCCCTGTTGATTGCACATCCGGCCCGCCACGTTTTACCGGGTTGAAGCTGCCTTGATCACGAGCGCATCCATGACCTGCCCGGTCGCCGCCATGACGTCGCCTGCATCCTGGATCCTGTTCGCCTGCTGCACCTGCGATGGCGACACCACATACGTGCCATCGATGACGACCGTCGGGGTGCCAGTGACCTTGTAGGCGTCGACGATCTGGCTCAGGCGTTTGAGCCTGGTCTGGACGCCGAACGAGTTCCACGTGTTGGCAAACGCCGCCTTGTCGAGTCCATTCTCACCGGCCCACGCGATGATGTCGGCATCCTTCATCAGGCGCTTGCGCTCGACGTGCACGGCATTGAAGACGCGCCCGTGATACGCATCGAGCTTGCCCATTGCCTCGAGCGTCAGGAACAGGCGTGCTTCCGGGTCGGCCGGGCCCTGGAACGGCAGCGGTACGCGGCGCAGCGCGATCCGGTCGCCCTGCTGCCTGACCCAATTCTTCAGGGTCGGCTCGAAGGCATTGCAGGCGCCGCAGTGATACGCAAAGAATTCGATGACCTCGACCTTCTTGCCCTCGGTCTGGGTTGGCTGTGGCGCAGCCAGTGTCGTGAAGTCCGCACCATCGCGCGGCGCAGTTGGCGACGCGTTGGCAAGGCCGGCCACCAGGGTGGCGGCGATGAGGGCAAGTCGCAGGGCGCGCATGACAATCCTTCCACATTTGAAAGCCCTATTCTAGCGAACTTCCATCGAGCGGATGCCGCTTGTGTTTCTCAACTGATACGATAGGTTCCCGGATGATCGCGAAAGGCGCAGCCACATGACACGATTCAATTCTTCAGCCGTCGTACACCGGACCGGTGCCGCGCTGGTATTCGCACTGGCATGCAACCTCATGGCCAGCGCGCCAGGTCAGGCCTGCAGCGTGCCGCCAGTCGAACAAGTCGTTACACCGGAGCAGCAGATTGCGATGGCCGCCGATGTCTCTGTTGCCAGGTTAGTCGAGGCAATACCGTCGCCGCTACGTTCCGGTGGCGGTCGCCAATCCGTCGACTACACGTTTGAAGTACAGCAGCGCATCCTGGGTTGGCCGGAGCAACGTTTCACCATCAGCGGCGCGCAGGGCATGACCCGGCCTCCACCTTCGTCGGGTGACCATAGCGACGCCGCGTTCTGGGAGCGCGGCGGAGGCCGTCTCTACAACGATGCCGACTGCGTGCTGCGACCCGACTTTATCGTCGGAGAAAACTATCTGATTTTTCGCGGCAAGCCCGCCACCTGGCGCAGCTTCGAGCACATTGCGACGGTGCGCGGCCGGCCTGACCCGGATGACAAGTGGCTGTCGTACGTAATGGAAAAGCTGTCGGACGCGCAGTCCGGCTCGTCCTTACGTCCCTAGGGAAACGCTGATAAATCTGGCCGCTCCCGTTCCCGCCGGCGCCGCAACCTGAGACAAGAAAGCTATGCTCCCTGCATGCCATTGATCATGAAAAAGAGCTTCTCTGACCTCGAATACGCCGTCAAGGAAAAGTGAGGTGTACTGTCAATAGTGGACACGTCCGCGAATCCGTTAGGATTGCGGAAGAACTGAAAGGAGTCGCTCTCCAAGTTGAAATGTATGTTCCTCGGAAATCCTGGTGCTCTTTCGCTGTCGAAAAGAACAAAATTATCTGCAATAAAAGTCACTAACTCCTCTTTGGATAACTGATAAAAATTAGTGATTTGCATCGTCTCCACATCTTCTCACCACATCACTTTTCCGTGAAAAAATGCTTGCATCATCTGCACACTCATATCAACCCTCTTGATTGAGCGCGCTATTTGTTCTAGAAGGTCAAAGGCTTAGGCTTGATTGCTTTGTTTGAGTCTCCCATAGACAATTGTTTATCTGCTAATTTCGCATTAACACAGTTAGGTGTCGCAGCTAGTTCACCTGGATTGTTTTTGCATTTCGCTAGAACGTCTTTTAGCTCAGCATGATGCGATTTGTACCAATCGACGGTTTGCGTAGGCTCCGAAATTTTTTCATCATTGCAGCCTACCAAAAAGGAAAGCGTTCCGAGCATTGCAAAAATCAATACGTTTTTTTTCATCATATTCTCCTATTGTCGCCAGCACTATGCCGGCCCTCAATGCACCAGGCCCGTCATGCGGGCCGTGGGTGCCGCTGTGCGCGGTTTTCCGCTAACGTTGTTTGTTCTTGCCGGCCGCCTTGAACTTGGCCATATCCAGTGAACCGAGACCTCCGGCCATGCACTTTGCGTAGACAGTCGCTCGAGCATTCGGTGCACTCGGGCGGACCGTATAGACCCAGTTAACGACGGCCGTATCCCGTTCATCAAGCATCTTCTGCTGCGCTTTTGGGCGTTTGGAGTCGGACATCGCAGGATCGAGCATGATCGCCAATACTTGTTCTTCGGGCTGACCAAGGTGCATCAGGTTTGCCACTGACTGGGCGAACTTTCCAATGCCAAGGCATAGTTCTTCCGTCTGAGCGTATGCAGATGGGCATAGCTGAGCGAGCGACAGAACGACGATAGATTTTAGAAGCCGTATATTCAATTTTTGTGATCTCTTCTCGGCTTCCGGCAGGCTCGGGGCGCCTCTTCGGCACCAGGTCGTTTTCCGAGATTTACAGGGTGCCGGTCCTGCTACACAGGTTACAGGTGGCCAACTGATCTGGCCTACGTCCGCAATTTGCGGCTCCACCATTGTTGAGACACCGGAAAGGCTGATCCGGCATTGTTCGATCCAAGCGCTCTTTTTCCCGCCGACTGATGCGTTTTTTTCGAGCTTCCTCACGCGCAGCTTTGCGTTCTGCCGCTCGCAGGGTCCGCCACTTCGCAGATCGGTACCCACGAGGGCGTAGTTCCGGCGTCGACAGCCTTTCGGTTGTAGCGCAGCAGCTGCTCAAGCGCCAAAGTGTTGTAACCGGCGGCTTTGTTTTGGTGCTCGGGGATGACCACAAGCAGCAAAGTAGTTGAAGTAGTCATTAATTCTTTTCCGTTATTGGATGCGGCGCAGGGTGTACATCGGATTGGTCGCTGTGTCATGGTTCACGATTGTGGACGCGATCGCAAAGCCTTTCATCATCCCATCTTCAGCGATTTAATGTCACTGAAACCCGAATTGTGCCCTGAGCCCCAAAAGGCGACAGAAATACCGCAACTTACCCAAAAAGCTTGCGTATAGGCTTCTGAAAAGCGGAATCGAACTGCATAACGGTCGAGTAGCCAAAAATGTCAAAAACCTTCCGAAAACGTTGATTGATCAGCGCTCCCCTAGGCCACCAGATCGCGCAAGCCACTGGTACGGTGCGTGCGGCTGGCAATCGCTTCCTGCAGCACGTCGCCGCCCGGCGTCACCAGCGTGAACACCTCGCTGGCGCGCGTGATGCCCGTATAGACCAGCTCGCGCGTGAGCACCGCGTTGCGCTCACGCGGCAGCGCCAGCACCGTGTGGCGAAACTCCGAGCCCTGCGATTTGTGCACGGTCATTGCGAACGCCGTTTCGACATTGCGCAGGCGCGTGGCCAGCACGCTGCGCACGGCGTCGCCTTCGAGGAAGTAGACGCGCAGCGCGCCGGCGCGCGCCGGATCGGGCAGCGTGACGCCGATATCGCCGTTGAACACGCGTGTCGAGTAGTCGTTACGCGTGACCATGACCGGGCGGCCGACATACCACTCGGCGCCGTGGCGCAGCAAGTGACTCGCTGCGAGCCGCTTTTCGATGGCCTCGTTCAGCCCCGCCACGCCCCACTCGCCATCGCGCACCGCGCACAGGATGCGGAAGGTCTCGAAACTGAGCAGGATCTGGCGCACCCAGTCTTCGTGCTCGCCACTGGCGCCGTCGCGCAGCAATTGCAGGTATGGCGCATACCCGGCATGCGCCAGTTGCAGGAGCTGCGCCGGCTGCGCATGTTCGAGCCAGCGCACGCTCTCTTCCCCGGCCCGCAGGACCTGTTCGGCGCGCGCGGTGTCGCCGCCATTGACCGCCAGCGCCAGTTGGCCGATCGGTCCGCCGAAGCGGCGGCTGTAGCGCAGCATCACGGTTTGCTGGGCCAGCGCGCCGCCGTCGCCGCGATAACTGTCCGGGATGATCTCGCCGCTCGCGACCTCGATGTAGTCGATCGTCACTGCGCTGTAGTGGCCTTCGTGCGCCGCATGGCATAGGTCACCCAGCACGGCGCCCGCCTCCACCGACGCCAGCTGGTCCTTGTCCCCCAGCAGGATCAGCGTCGCGCCAACGGGCAGCGCATCGAGCAGGCTGGCCATCATCTCCAGGTGCACCATCGATGCCTCGTCGACGATCAGCACGTCGACGTCGAGCGGATTGCCGCGGTGGTGCGCGAACGCGCGCGTATCGGGGCGCGCCCCGAGCAGGCTGTGGAGCGTGCGCGCCGCGCCCATGCGCGCCGTCAGCTCGCGCAGTGGCAGGTGGCCGCCGACACGATCCGCCAGTTCATTCAGGGCCTTGTCAATCGACTGCTTCAGGCGCGCCGCGGCCTTGCCGGTCGGTGCGGCCAGGGCCACGCGCTGGCGCCCTGCTTCCGGGGCCGTCGCGAACAACAGGGCCAGCAGGCGCGCCACCGTGTAGGTCTTGCCGGTGCCGGGACCGCCCGTGATGATCGCCACAGAACTGCGCAGCGCCACGGCGCAGGCGAGCTTTTGCCAATCCGGGCCCTGCGCGCCAGGCTGCGCCACGAACAGCTTGTCGAGCCAGCTGCGCACGAGCGGTGTATCCACCGGATGCGTGGCCGCCGCGCGCTCGCGTACGGCCTGCGCCACCAGCGTCTCGTCGCGCCAGTAACGCCGCAGGTACAGGCGCTGGCCGTCGAGCACCAGCGGCTGGTCGAGGTCGAATTCGCCGCGGATCCAGACCTGCTGGCAGTGCGCTAGCAACTTGCTCCACCCTGCCACGCCGCGGGGCAACGGCGCGGCCGCCTGCGCCAGCTGGCGCCATGTGTCGTCGCTCCAGCCCAGCAGCAGCGCCGGCCCGGCGGCCAGATCGTCCAGCTGCAGGCAGCTGTGGCCATGGCCTTCGAGCTCGGACAGCACCGCCGCCGCCAGGATCAGCGCGGGCGGCGCGTCGCCCAGTTGCGCAATGAAGCGCGCGAACGCGCCCGACAGGCGACGCAGTTCGCCTGCTTCAGTCAGCGCAGCGATCTCGCGCCACAGACCATCGATATCGGCATCAAGCTTCGCCATGTACATCCTTGTCCAGCAAGCGTTCCAGTCCATCCAGCAGGTCGAGGTCGGGCGCCAGCACCCAGCAGCCGCGCGTGACCGGGTTGGCGATCCCGCGCAGGAACATGAAGACGGCGCCACCCAGCTGGTATTCGGGCTCGTAGGCGTCACCCAGGCGCGCGCGCAGCAGGCGGTGCAGGGCAAGCAGGTAGATGCTGCCCTGGATCTCGTAGCGGTGTTCGGCCATCCCGGCCGTCATGGCGGCCTGGCTGTACGACGCGTCGCCCGGCCCCAGCGCATTGGACTTGTAGTCCAGCACCCAGTAGCGGCCTTCGTGCTCGAACACCAGGTCGGCAAAGCCTTTGAGCATGCCGTGCAGCACACGCTCGGGCAGCACGGGCCGTTCGAGCCCGCCCAGCAGATGCGTGCGGCACAGCGCGTCCAGGCGCTGCAGGTCGAGGTGCTCGCTCGGGAACCAGAACTCCATCTCGGGCAGCACGCCGTGCAGGTCGCGCAGGCGTGCATTCAGTGGCGGCAGCGGCGTATCGACGATCTCGCGCAGCCACGCCAGCGCATCGGCCAGGCGGTGGCCCCAGCCCGCACGTTCGATATGCTGCACCAGGCGCGCCTCGCAGTTCGGGTCGTCCAGACAGGCGAAACCTTCGCGCGCCAGCCATTCGAGCCGCTCGTGCATGAAGTTGCCCGGTACCGAGCCGCGCGGGAAGCGATGCCATGGCGCGTCTTCGATGCGGGGCGGCGTGGCTGCCTGCGGCACGTCCTCCATCAGCGTCTGGTCCTGCGCGCGCATTGGCGTGGGCGGCGCGATCGCATGGCGCGTGAGCGACGTGAACGAGCCGACCGACCAGTCGCGCTCGAACTCGGCGCGGTAGCGCGGCGCATCGAGCAAGTCGGGGCGGATGTCCTGGCGCGACAGCATCGTCACCGCATCCGGCTCGGCCAACGCGTGCAGCGAGATGCCATCGGCGGTGGCGGCCACGACATCGAAGTGCGCGCGCAGCGCCTCGGCGGCTATTGGCTCGCCCCCGGCCAGCAGATAGCCAAGGGCTGACTCGTGCAGCTTGTTCTCGCCCTTGCGCGTGCCGGAGACTGCTGCCGCGCCGAGCCACAGGAAGTGGCGCGCACGCGTCAGCGCGACGTACAGCAGGCGCAGGTCTTCCTCGATGCGGGCGCGGTCGACCGCTGCCAGCGCGTCGTCGGTCAAGGCCAGGTCAAGGTGGCGCATGCCGGCATCGTCCACGTACTCGAAAAACGCGCGGTTGCGGCGGTTGGTGGCGCGCGCCGTCACGGCAAACGGCAGGTACACCAGTGGGTATTCCAGGCCTTTCGACTTGTGCACGGTGACGACCTTCACCAGTTCGGCGTCGCTTTCCAGGCGCAGCACGCGCTCGTCGCCGCTCGAACCCAGCCCGTCGATCTGCTCGGCGAACCAGCGGATCAGGGCCTGTTCGCCCTCCAGCTGGCTGCTGGCTTCCTGCAGCAGTTCGGCCAGGTGCAGCAGATTGGTCAGGCGCCGCTCGCCACCCGGTTCGCGCAGCAGGCGCGCCGGCAAGCCCAGTTCGTGGATGAAGCGGCGCAGCATCGCCAGCACGCCCTGGCGCTGCCAGCTGCCGTGCAGGGCCTTGAGTTGCTCGACGCGCGCTTCCCAGACCATCTCGTCGTGCGAGAACTGCGCCAGTTCGGCCAGCCCCAGGCCGGCGGTGGCGGTGGCGAATGCCGCCCGCGCCAGCGCGCCATCGAGCGGATTGGCCACCGCGTACAGCCAGCGCAGCACGTCGGCTGCTTCGTCGCTTTCGACGACCGAGTCCTTGTCGGACAGGTAGACGCTGGCCACCTTGCGCCGCATCAGCGCGCGCCGGATGGCGCCGGCTTCGCGCCGGTCGCGCACGAGGATTGCGATATCGGCCGGCATCAGGCGTGTGAATCCATCGGCCTCCCCGGTGTCGTCGTCGAAGCCCACGCGCGCATCGTTGAGCAGGCCGACAATGTGTTCGGCGCAGTGATGGGCAAACACGTCGCGGTAGTCGTCGGCCTTCAGGTCGGCGCGGTCCACGATGTTCACGGACAGTGCGCCAGTGGCATCGCCCAGGCCCACGAGATGGCGGCGATGGCCCTGCGCCTTGACCGCGTCGAACGGCAGCGGGTTGTCCTCGCCACGCCGGAAACGGAACGCGGCGCCCGGATGCGCGCCCTCGGCATGCAGGAACAGGCCGTTGACGGCGCTCACGAGCGGCGCGGTCGAGCGGTAATTGGTGTCGAGCTGGTAGTGGCGGCCAGCGGTGGCGCGGCGCGCGGCCAGGTAGCTGTGGATGTCGGCGCCGCGAAAGCCATAGATCGACTGCTTCGGATCGCCAATCAAAAACAACCCATGCTCTGCGTCGTTCGCCTCGACCCGGTACAGCAGGTCGAAGATGCGGTACTGGTCGGGCGACGTGTCCTGGAATTCATCGACCAGCGCTACCGGATACTGGCCCACGATGCGCGCGCGCAGTGCTGCGCCGTTCTCACCCTCGAGCGCAACCTTCAGGCGTTCGAGCATGTCGGCAAAGCCGAACTGGCGGTTGCGCCGTTTGAGCTCCTGCATGCGCGCGCCGATATGGCCGGCGGCGTGGCGCAGCAGCGCGTGGGCGATCGGGTCGAGCGCAGCCAGGCTGGCCTGCAGCGCGGCGGTGGCGTCGAAACAGTCCGGCACGTCGGTCGAAAAGTCCTTGCTGAACGCATCGGCGATGCCGTCCGGGGTCAGGCGGCGCCACGCCGTGTCGGTCAGGTCGGGCATGTGACGCGCCGGGTCCGTGGCCCAGGCGCGCAGCGCCTCGAACCATTTAACGAGCGAATCGGCGCGCATTTTATTGCCGTTGAAGCACTTGGGCTGGCGCTCGCGGTGATCGGCGATCCAGCGCTCCATTGCGTGGGCGCGCTCGAACCAGCCATCCTTCAGGCGCATCAGCTCTTCGCGCTGCGCCTTGGCCAGCCGCGCCACCAGTTGCTTTAGTGGTTCGGTCGCGGGCGCGCCGAGCAAGGCGTCGCGCCGCACCAGCTCGCGCACGCTCGTCTTGAGCGCCTCGACATCGCGCCAGCTGTCCATCACGACCGCCAGCGACTCGGCGCCGAGCGGATAGACCTGCTGGCGCCAGTAGTCGTGCGCGGCGTCCTCGAACAGTTCGCGCTCGTCGCTGACCAGTTCTTCGTCGAACAGGCTGCCGCTGTCGAAGGCGTGCTCGCGCAGCATGCGCTGGCACCAGGCGTCGATCGTGAAGATCGCTGCTTCGTCCATCGTCTCGGCGGCCATGAACAGGCGGTGCCCGGCGATCTGGCGCTCGCTGCCTGCCGTATAGCTGGCGGCCAGCTCGTGCAGGTAGGGGTCGACCATGTCCAGTTCACCGCGGAAGTAGCTTGCTGCCTGCACCAGCCGCTCGCGCACGCGGTTGGCCAGTTCGCGCGTCGCGGCGCGCGTGAACGTCATCACCAGGATCTCGGATGGCAGCAGTGGCCGCACGAAGGCATCCTGTCCACCGTGCCCCAGCACCAGACGCACATACAGCGCGGCGATGGTCCAGGTCTTGCCGGTGCCGGCCGACGCTTCGATCAGGCGCGAGCCGTGCAGCGGGAAATCCACCGGTTCAAGTTTGGTGCTCATCTTTTTTTTTCATGTAGCCGACTCCTGCAACGGCCTGATCTTGACGCATTCCTGCATCCAGCGTGCCAGCGGTCCATACAGTTCCTCGGCCAGATCGGGCCAGCCGCCAGCGTTCTTCAACGCGTCAAAGTCCGGCCACAGGCGCGCCAGGCACAGGTCATCGACCTCGCCGCGCAGCTCGAAGCCGCCGTCGTAGGTCGCGCGCGGATCGCCCTGCGCCAGATGACTCAGGGCCGTCTTGCACGCCACCGGCAGCGGGCTGTCCAGATTGGCCCGCCACAGGCGCACCAGGTCGCGCAGGGTTTCGAGCGCCGCATCCTGGGCCAGCGGCGCCATCTCGAGCACCGCGTCGCGCGCCACCAGATAACCCGTGACGGGATTGCCGGCAGCGGCAGCCGCCAGCTGGCGCAGCCATGGTGCGATCAGCTTGTCGCCGCGCGGATTGCCGGCCCGGTCCAGCACCTTCGACGAGATCTGCATCAGCCACGCACTGCCCTCGCCGCTCGAACGCAAGCGGTCGATCCAGTCGTCGAGGTGAACGTCACCGAGCAGCAGGCTGACGGCGAATTTCGGCGCCGCTTGCGGGAAGCGCGCGCCCAGGCGCAGCCACTCGGTGCGCACGGGCGCCAGGCTCTCGACCAGCTGCTCCTGCCACATGCGGCCCATCAGGCCGATCGGCAGCACGCCTTCGCGCGCCAGCCGTTCGGCGCGCACTGCCAGCGTGGCGCGCACGTCGCCGATGGCTTCGGCCTCGCCGCTATCGTCCAGCAGGTGGTCTTCGATCTGGTAGCGCTCCAACGCATCCAGCCCGAACGGCTCTTCGTCGTCACCCACATGCGCGGCGTCCGCAAACACAACGCCCAGACGGCGGCGGAAGAAAAAGCGCGCAGGCTGGCGCAGAAAACTGGCCAGTTCGCCCAGCTTGAGGACGAAGTCGGACTCCAGCTCGTAGGCCGGCAAGGCATCGTCGACCGGATGCTCGTCGGCGCCGTGCGCCGTGCGCCACTCGCCCGCGTACGTGAGCAGGCCGTCGCGCTGGAAGTAGCGCCGGCTGAACGGCTGCAGCGGGTGCTCAGTCGTGATGTGGTGCAGGTCGTCCATGTCCCAGCCGGCCTTCAGGTAGTCGCGCAACTGCGCCACCAGCACCGAGGGCGGCTGCTCGCTGTTGTCGCGCACATTGCGCCCGACCCAGCTCACGTAGAACTTGTCGCGCGCGGCCAGCAAAGCCTCGAGCATCAGGTAGCGGTCGTCGTCGCGACGCGAGCGGTCACCGGGGCGCGCCATGCCGGGCAGCGCCAGCAGGTCGAAGTCGGACGGGCGCGCGCGGCGCGGAAAGTCGCCGTCGTTCATGCCCAGCAGGCAGACGGCGCGAAACGGCACCGCGCGCATCGGCATCAGGGTGCAGAAGGTCACGCCGCCCGACACGAACTGGTGATTCAGCGTGGGCGCATCGAGTTCGTTCATCCACGCTTCGCGCAGCACCGCCAGCGGCACCGGTTCGTCAAAGCCCGCCCCGGCGCAGGTTTCGAGCCAGCATTGCAGGCCTTCGCCCAGGTTCGACAGCGTCAGGCGATCGGCTTCGTCGCCGGCCGCATAGAAGCATGACAGCATCTCGCGCGCCGCTTCGCCCCATTCGGCTGGCCGCAGCGATGCATCGAGCCGGCCGCGCCACGTCAGCAGACATTCGACCAGCTGAGCGAGCGAGCCGGCCAGCGCGGCATCGAGGCCACCGACCTCGGCGTACGGCTCGATGTCGCCGAAACTGGCGCCGGCGCCGCTGGCGTAACCCAGAAGCATGCGGCGCACGCCGAAGATCCAAGCATTCTGCTCGCCCGTCATCCCCAGGCCCAGGCCCGCGCGGTGGTCGTGGTCCAGGCCCCAGCGCACGCCGGCGCCATCGATCCAGCGGCCCAGGATCGGCAGATCCTCGCTCGTCACGCCAAAGCGGCGCGCGACGGCAGGCACGTCGAGCAGGTCGCGCACCTCGCTCTGGCGGCAGCGCTGCTGCGGCAGGCGCAGCAGCCACTCGAGCGAGACCAGCAGCGGATTGACGCTGCGGTCGCGCACGTCGCCGATCTCGAACGGGATGTGGCGCGGGTCGTGGCGCCGGTGCTGGTCGAACACCGCGTGGATCGCGGGCGAGAACGCGTCGATGTCGGGCACCATCACCACCACGTCGCGCGGGCGCAGCGTCGGGTCTTGCGCAAACCACGACAGCAACTGGTCGTGCAGCACCTCGATCTCGCGCTGCACGCTGTGCGTGACGTGGAACTCGATCGAGCGGTCGTCCAGCATCGGCGGCACATGCGGGTGCTCGGACAGCGGCACCAGGTCGCGCACCGCGGCCTGGACCTGCGACAAGAGCGTGCCGCCATCGTCGTCGGTGAACAGGTCGACGCGCAGCGGCGCCGGCTGGCCTTCACCATCTGCGCTCGCTTCGTTCTGCTGGTCGAATTCATCGAGCATGCGCACGAAATCGCGACCCTGCCGCCCCCAGCTGGCCAGCAGCGGATGGCTGTGGACATGCATTTCTTCGATCGGGATCGTGCCCAGGTCGACGCCCTCGCGCTGCGGCTGGCGGCGGCGCGCCGCCTTGAGCAGCTGGCTGCCTTCGATGATGTCCCCCCAGTAGAACTGGCACGGATTCGGTACCGCGAACAGCACCTGCGTGTGGCGCGCCAGCGCCGAGATTGCTTGCAGTGTCTGGTACGGCAGCGTCGACATCCCGAACAGCACCACGCGGCGCGGCAGGCGGCTGGCCGGTGCAACGTCCGCCGCGACGGCGGCGAGGAACTGGTCGTGGATGGTGGCGCGGCCGCTCTCGCGCTGCGCCTCGGGCAGGCTTGCGTGCACGGCGCGCCACAGGCAGGCTTGCCAGCGCTGCTCGGGCGCGAGCGGGACCACATCGCCCCCGGCGCGGCGCAGCACGTCGCGCCCCGCGGCCCAATCGGCCAGCCAGTCGGCGCGATACACCTGGTACTGGTCGTACAGGTCGGCCACGCGTTCGGCCAGTTGCAGGCGGCGCTCGGCGTCGCCATCGGCGAGAAAACGCGCCAGTGGCGCGTAGCCGTCGTCCTGCAGCAGCGTCGGCAACAGCCGCATCAGGCGCCAGGTGAGCGGATCCTTGTCGAACGGCGCGCGCTGTGGCACGCGCTCGCGCCCCAGCATGCCCCGGTACGCTTCCCACATGAAGCGCGCCGGCAGCGCCACGCGGGTGGCGGCGCAGACGCCATTTTCCTCGGCCAGCGCGATCTTGAGCCACTCGGCCACGCCATTTGACTGGACCAGAAAAATCTCTTCTTCGAGCGGTCCCAGAGGGTGATTGCGCAGCCAGTCGAAGACGGCGCTGCGCAGCAGCTCCATCTGGTTACCGTGGAGGATCAAGAGACCGGGAGTGATCGGGGCAGACATGCGCTGGGCGTGGGCAATCGGGACCAAAGCATACCGCGTTTGGCCCCCTGGCGGTAGGGACAACAGGGCTGATCAGCGGCCATCGCTGGCGCGCCCGCCAAACTGCGCCGAAACCTCGCGCTCGATGCGCACCAGCAGCGCCCGCAGGCGCGCCGTCAATGCCCGCGCCTGCGCCGTGCCGCCCCCGCGCAGCTCGCGCACCGGCTGCGCTTCCAGGTCTTCGCAGATGGTGGCGAACGCCGTGGCGCCGACGGCGCGCGCGGCCGACTTCAGTTGGTGCGCGAGGCTGGCGGTGTGGGTCAGGTCGCCTCCTGCCAGCGCCGTGTCGATGCCGGCCAGGTTCTCGCGCGTGGTGTCCAGAAACAGAAACGCGTATTTGCGCATCCGTTCGAGGTCACCCCCGGCCGTCGCGGCCAGCAGCGCCACGTCGAGCACCGCGCTGCCCGGGGCCATCGCCGCAGGCAGGTTGACGGCGACGTCCGACACCGGCGCCGTGGTGCGCCCGAGGCAGCGCGCGATGGTGGCGGCCAGCAGTTCCGGCACCACGGGTTTGGCGAGAAATTCGTTCATCCCGGCCGCCATGCAGCGCGCGCGGTCGTCCACGCCGGCATTGGCCGTCATCGCCACCACGAGCGTGCCGGCCAGGCGCGGATCGCGCCGGATGCGGCGGGTCGCCTCCAGGCCATCCATCACCGGCATCTGCACGTCCATCAGCACGCAGTCAAAGCGCGCCTCGGCCATGGCCGCCAGCGCCTCTTCGCCGTTGCCCGCCACGACGACATCAGCCCCGGCCAGTTCGAGCAGTTCGCGCGCCACCTGCTGGTTGAATGGGTTGTCCTCGACCAGCAGCACGGCGCAGCCGTCCAGGCGCGCCTGTGCCGGCGCGGGCGCTGCGCCCAGGCCCGAACTGGCGCCGGCCCCCACCCGCGCGCCGGCGCCATCGTCCAGCGCCAGGCGCGCCGTGAACCAGAAGATGCTGCCCACGCCAGGGGTGCTGGTCACACCGACCTCGCCGCCCATCAGCTCGGCCAGCTGGCGGCTGATCGCGAGGCCCAGGCCGGTGCCGCCGTGCCGGCGCGTGGCCGACTGGTCGGCCTGCTGGAATGGCGTGAACAGGTGCTGCAGCGCGTTGGGCGCGATACCGATGCCGCGGTCTTCGACTTCGAAGCGCACCAGGATTTCCGGGCCAAATGCATGCGCCAGGCGCGCGCGCATCGTGATGCGGCCACGCTCGGCGAACTTGACGGCGTTGCCGGCAAAATTGAGCAGCACCTGTTCGAGGCGCAGTGAATCGCCGCACAGGGGCCGCATCAGCTCGGGCGCGATCTCGATATCGAAGCCCAGGCCCTTGGCGGCAGCCGCCGTGCTCAGTTGCGCCTCGACGTTGCGCATCAGGGCGTCGGGCATGAAGCGTTCGGTGGCCAGTTCGAGCATGCCGGCCTCGATCTTGGAAAAGTCGAGGATGTCGTTGATGATGCCCAGCAGGTGCTGGCCCGAGTGGTAGATCTTTTCGAGGTAGTCGCGCTGGCGCGGGTCGGGCCCGGCCTGCAGCGCCAGGTGCGTCATGCCGATGATGCTGTTCATCGGTGTACGGATCTCGTGGCTCATGTTCGACAGGAAGTCGCTCTTGGCCTTGCTGGCCGCGTCAGCGCGCGCCTTCAGGCGGTGCAGCTCGGTGATGTCGGTCGACACGCACAGCACGGCCGGCGCTTCGTCGACCTGCAGCGGCACGCGCACGCTCCACAACTGCCGCGTGGCGCCGTCGGGGCCGGCTTGGGCCACTTGCGCGCTGCTCTGGCGGTCAGCCCGCAGCACCGCGCGATCCAGCTCCCAGGTGGCGTCAGCTTGAGCGGCATCCATCGCCTCGACATCGGGTCGGCCAATCAGGTCCGTCGCCGGACGCCCGAGACGCGAGGCGCCCTTGGCATTCAGATAGCGGATGCGGCGCGCGCCGTCCTTCAGGTACACCTCGGCATCGAGATTGTCGAGCACCGTATCGAGCAGCAGGCGCTGCTCGACGGCGGCGCGGCGCGCGCGGTACTGGGCCAGGAACAGCCCGTACATCAGCAGCGTGCCAATGAAACCGGCGGTCAGCGCGCCGATTGGCACGAAGCGGTCGATCCCCACCAGCATCTCGTCCATGGGCGCCGAGAAGTGGGCTTTCCAGCCGTTGCCGACGTAGTCCACGCCCAGTACCGACACGAAGTTCAGCGCCGGATCAGGCGGGTTGCCGCGCACGTCCAGGCCATGCAGCAGGATATCTCCCGCCACCGGCGCGCCCGGCAGGCCGGTGTAGCGGCGCCCGGTGCCGTACAGGCTCACGCGCAGCGGCTGCGCCTCGAGCGAGACGAGCGCGTTGCGCACCAGCTCCTGCACCGAAAAGAAAATGCCGAACGAGCCCAGATAAGCGGCCCGGCGCTCGGCCACACCCAGCGGCAGCACGCCCCCGACGTACACCGGCAGGCGCATGCCGAGCGCGTTGTGCGGCACCGGGTCGGGCAGGAACACGGGCTGCCCCGACGCGACGATGGTGCCACTGTCGCGCGCCTGGGATATCGCCCGCGCGACCAGTGGACGGGACGCCATGTCGAAGCCGAGCCGCCGGGTCGGCTTGTCGGCCGGGTACTGGTAGGTCACCACTTCGTACCACGGGCGGCGCCCGGCCGGAAATATCTGGAAATCCGGGTACCCGCGCACATCGACGCTGCGGTCCGCGCGCATGGCGGCAACGAAGGCCTCGCGCTGGTTGTCGGGCACGCGCGTGGCAAACGTCAGGGCTTCGATGGCCGGATAATTATTTGGCAGGTCGAGCGCCGCCGCGTAACGGTGGAACGATGCGCGGTCGGGCACCGCACTGCCGCCGCCGGCCGCATGCAGCGCTGCCATCGCGCGCACGGCGCGGGCATATGAGGCGATGGCGTTGTCGAGCCGTTCCTGCGCGCCGCGCGCCAGGTTGTCGAAGCGGCGCCGGGCGTCGGTCTCGACGGCGGCGCTGGCGACCGCATGCAGCAGCATGCCGATCGCCAGCGCCAGCAGCACGCCGCCACCCCACAGCACGATGGGCCGGCCCACGCGCGCGGCGGCAAGTTCGATGGCGCGGGCGCCACGCAAGGCTGATCGCTTCATGCTTCCCCTCTCGGGCGATGCATGCCCCGCATATTGGTAAGAATCGAGATGAGTATATCGGTGCACCGGCATGGCGCGGACACGGTCACCATCCCGATGAGGCACGCGAGCAACAGGTCGCACCTCACGGGAGCACCGCAGCCCCTGCTTACGATGCCAGGCGCTTGGCGAACAACGCGTCCCAGGTTGGCTCGATCTCGACGTACAGCGCCACCGCCTGCTCGATCCCGACCGCCTGCGGCATGCCGATGCGCGTGATGACCACGCCGGCACGCCGCAGCATGCGCTCGATCGCCGTCGTGGTCACGGTGATGTAGCGCGACAGCCCGCGCTCGTGGGCATCGTCGATGATGGCGGCAATCGACTCCATCGTCATGGCCGAGAAGCCGTAGCCAGCCACCCCATCCGTCTCCAGCGCAAAGCGCGACAGCTCCCAGATCTGCGGGTCGCTCGGCGCCACCTGCCCGTCGAGCAATTGCGGAAACGAATCCTTGAGCATGTACGGCCCTTCCGTGGGCAGCAGGCGCCAGCAGCCGCGCAGCGTGGCGTCGTCGCGCATCAGCATGTAGCGTGGCTCGAGGGCGTCGTAGCCATCGATCTCCATGCCCGACAACACCGGCACTTCCCAGCCAAGCCGCCCGCGGAACACCCGGGCGCGCAGCAAGTGCATTTCGCACAACTCGTTCGATGGAATGGCGCGGCGTGGCGCGATCCGGATATGCATGCTCATTACCCCTCCCTGAAATGACATCTGGTCGATCGGAAAATGCAAGACGCATAAAATCGTTATGCAAGTCGGGTAGCCTGGGTACTATCAGCTTTGCTAGGTGGCGAGCAATGTCGGGAGTGCAATACTTTTGCTTATGCAGTTTTCCAAGTGCTGTCTTCACTTTCCCGAAAGGAATAATCATGGCAATCGAAATGATGTCCGACGCGCTCGCCGCCGACATGCACGCCAACCACGTCATCGGTGCAGCTGCTGCTGTACGCATGGCGCCGCATGAACTGCGCCGTCTGCGCATCACCAAGCGCGAAAGCCAGGAAAAGTTCTGGGGCCGCTTCGGCGTCACCCAATCGAGCGGCTCCCGCTTCGAGACTGGCCTGGCCATCCCGACGCCCGTGTCGATCCTGCTGCGCATGTATGTCAATGGCAAGCTCAGCGATGGTGATCTTCAGGCGTAATCAAGCCAAGGCCAATGGCCTTGACCACGGCCTGCTGGCGGGTGTTGACGTCGAACTTCTGACGCACATTCGCCAGATGGAAGTTGACGGTCGCTTCGGAGCAGTTGGTGATGCGAGCAATTTCCCATGAGGACTTGCCTGCCATGACCCACTGCAGGACTTCCAGTTCACGCTTGGTCAGGCGCGGCGCCGCGCCCCGGCCTTCTTCAGGCCGCGCACCTTCTTCGCGAAAGCGATGCGATGAGGCGAACGCGTAATCGCGCACCAGCGCCAGCATCGGCAGCGCTTCCATCACGGCGCGCTGCGCCGCGATATCCGGGCGCGCATCGGATGCAAAACTGATCACCCCGAATTCTCCCTGCGGACCGTGCACCGGCAGCGTCACGCCGCTGCGGATGCCGTGCGCGCTCGCTTCTTCGTACAGGCCCGCTTGCTGGGTGCCCGACGCGAACAGGCCCGGCTCCCACACCATCGGCAACGTGCTCGTCAGGCAGTGCGCCACCGTTGGATCGACATAGGCAAAGCCGTTGCGGTCGTAGCGCTCGCGCCAGTTGTCGGCATAGTTACTGCGCAAAAAAGCGGACTCGAAACGCGCATGGCGCGAACCGACCAGCCCGAACAGCACTTGATCGAACCCCAGGGTCCGCGCGAGATTGAACAGGGACGCGCTCCACTGGGTCGCATCCCTGGCTTCCATCAACTCGAGTAGCAAGGCGGTATCAATCATGGGGTCACAAGAATATGCATCAGCGTTATCCTAGTCGGTTCACCCCCCTTCAAAATCCTCGAAAATTAACAATCAAGATATTTACATGCACTCATTTCACTGGTGTCGTGTAACGACCACAACTATTTTCAGTCGGTTCTTCATTGCAGATTGCGTTTGATGACGATGTGTGGGGTCACTTGCTGCGCATTTTCCCCATGCAGTGCGCGTTTATGCTTTTGTTCTCGGAAAACAAAATTGTGTCTTGACGTAGAACAATGAAACGTTCTTCCGCTGTTGCAAACCGGCCCACGGGCCGAGATCATTCCTATAGCACCGGATGACCGTCCAGCCGCGTTCCAGGTCGGCCTCGCCTGCGGCGCGTGGCACGGTCAATCATGCGCAAAATGGCAGAGCCGGTGTGTAAAATCGGCACATGCACCTTTCCTCTTCACCGGTCCCACAAGGCGCAACGCCGGACACCACGACACGCGCCTGGGTCCGCATGCCGTCAGGCCGCCGCCTCGACCTGCTCGACCCCACCCCGTTCGACTGGGACGACGCCGATCTGGCGCTGGGTCTGGCCCGCACCTACCGCTGGGGCGGTCACTCGGCGTGGCCGTTGCCGCTGTCGGTCGCGCAGCATTCGATCAGCGTGATGCTGCTGCGGCGCGCGGCAACGCCCTCGTTGTCGCCGCTCGACGAACTGCGCGAGCTGCTGCACGATGCCGAAGAAGGCTTGCTGGGATTCGATGCGATTTCGGTCATCAAGCCGTTTCTGGGCGACGCTTTTCGCGCCCTGACCCAGCGCCTCGAACACATGGTGTTTTTGCGCTATGGCTTGCCGGCTTGGGATGCGAAGTCGCATGCGGCGCACAAGAAAGCTGACCGGCTGGCCGCTGCCAGCGAAGCGGTCCATGTGGCGGGCTGGTCGGCTGAAGAAGTCCGGCGCACGCTGAAAATTCGCGCGGCGATCCTGCCTGAAGACCCGCTGGCGCGCTACTACGATTGCGCGCCATGGGAACCGTGGCCACCGGCGCTGGCCTGTGAACGTTTTCTGGGTGAGCTCGAACGGCTCACGGAAGCTGCCGGGGCGGCGTCGGTCAAGCCGGCGTCGATCAAGCCGGCGCCTTGAGAAGCGCCGGCCTCCCCTTTACGCCTTCACGCGCGGGGTCAGTTCTTTTTCCAGAAACTTTTCCAGGCCCTCCAGCGAGCGGCCACGCGTTTCCGGCAGGCGCAGCGCAACAAAGATCAGCGAGCCGACATTGATGGCGGCGAACAGGAAGAACGTCGCACTACCGAACTGCGCCAGCGCCAGCGGGAACAGCAAGGCGACGATCGCGTTGAAAATCCACTGGCACGCCACGGCGGTGCCGGTCAGCACGCCGCGCAGGTGCATCGGGAACAGCTCGGACATCAGCAGCCAGTACACGGGCGCAATCAGCATCTGCATGCACAGCAGGAAGCACAGGATGCAGGCCAGTGCGGCGTAGCTGCGCGTGATGCCGTCGGGCATCCACAGCAGCACGGCGCCCAGCGCAAACTGCATGACGACCACGCCGGTCAGGCCGGACATCAGCATCGAGCGGCGACCGTGCTTGCCGATCAGCCAGATACCGATGAACGTGGCGATCACGGCCACGACGCCGTTGCCGATGGTTGCGGTCAGGGCCGCATTCGTGCCCAGGCCCGTCGACTGCAGGATGATCGGGGTGAAGTACATGAAGGCATTCACGCCCGTGAACTGGGCCATGAAGCCCAGGCCGATACCGAGCCACAGCAGCTTCTTGATCCACGGCGTGCCCAGCACTGCCGACCAGCCGGCCTGCTCGTGCTCGATCTGGTTCAGCTTGGTCATGTCGGCCATTTCGGTTTCAATCTGCTTGTCGCTCGAGCGGATCTGCTGCAACACGGCGCGCGCTTCGTCCATCCGGTTCTTGCTGGCCAGCCAGCGCGGCGACGGTGGCACGAACATCATGCCCACACCCAGCAGCAAGGCGGGCACGGCGGCGATGGCCAGCATGTAGCGCCAGACATCCGGCGAATTCGAATAATGCGCCAGCACTGCATTGAGCACGTAGGCGATCAACTGGCCGGTCACGATCATCAGCTCGTTCTGCGTGACCAGTCTGGCGCGCCTGCTGGGGCCCGCCATCTCGGCAATGAACACCGGCACAGTGGAGGACGCGCCACCCACCGCAAGACCGAGCACGAAACGCATCGCGACCATGATCTCGACCGACGGCGCGAGCGTGGTGCCGAGCGCGCCGATCATGAACACCAGCGACAGCCAGATCAGCGTCATGCGGCGACCGAACCGGTCGGACAGCGTGCCCGCCATCAGCGAACCGACCGCAGCGCCGAACACGAGCGCGGACGTCACGATGCCTTCTGTCAGCGGGGTCAAGCCGAGGCCACCTTGCGATGGCGGCGCGCTCATGAACGGCAGCGCGCCCGAAATCACGCCAGTATCGTAGCCGAACGCAAGCGCGCCCATCGTGGCAACGATGGCGACCTTGAAGACGAAGCGGCTTTCCTTGGTATCGGGCGGCGCTGGTGCGTCCGCCGGGGGGACTGCTGAAGACATACGGATCCTTTGTTGGAAATGGACAGGATAGGGAACAGCGGGCCCATTTCGTCACCGTCCGGGCGACGGCGGCGTTGGCAAACGCACGAGGACGTTACCCATCACGGTATATTACTTGGCAAAGGATAAAGAACTGTAGATGACACGACTGTTCGATAGCAAACATATTAGTGAATGTGGTGCACTAACAAAAACACAATCTTCTTGTCGGTATTGAATCGCGAGTCGCCGTCATGGGAAACATGCCCGGAAGCATCAATAGACGCTAACTAGCTGATTTTGTTCAGGGTTTTAGGCTATCCACAAGAATTGTGGATAACTGTGTGGACAAGCGCCACTTGACAAGCCGCAAGGCCAGACGGGATGCGGGTTTCAACAAATTGCCCGTTCGGGAGGCAAAATTTTGTTCCAATAAAATCAACGACTTGCACGTGCACCACATGGGAGCAACAAGTTTATGTGCGGCCCACTCCTACAAAAGCGTGACATGGGGGATAAGTGGCCAACGTGGCGTGATCTGCGGCTATTTCCAGGCGTTGCGGGCCCGGTCACGCACGAGCATGCGAACACTGTCGGGCATGGGCGTGCGCAGCTCGCGCTTGTCGGCGCTCAGCCACGCGGATTCTTCAAAATGCTTGAGCATGACAGGCGTGACAAAGCGCGAACGCGTCGCATACACATGGCGGTCACCCATGGTTGATTGCTGCTTTATGAAGAAGCGGTTGGGCACAATCAGGTGCAGGTTCTCGCGAGCCCGGGTCATGGCCACATACAACAATCGCCGCTCTTCCTCGATATCGTCCTGGTTGCCAGTGGCCATGTCCGACGGTATGCAACCGTCGACCACATTAAGTACGTGCACCGACTTCCACTCTTGCCCCTTGCTCGAGTGAATAGTTGACAGGATCACGTAATCGTCATCGAGCAGTGGCGGGCCAGCGCGGTCACTGGTTGCTTCGGGCGGGTCGAGCGTGATCTCGGCCAGGAAACTTTCGCGATTGGCATGGCCACCCGACAAGGCGACGAGCTGGTCGAGGTCAAGTGCGCGCACCTGGAAATCGTCGTGCAGGCGCTCCAGATGCGGCGCATACCAGTCGCGCGCCAGCTCCAGGTCTTGCGGCCAGCGCAGGCCAGGGGTGCGCAGGCGTGCATACAGCGCGCAGAACGCCTGCCACTCGACGCTGCAGCGGGCCGGCACCGGGAACGCCGCCAGCGTGGCGGCGACATCGCTGCTCTCGCCCACCGCATCGAGCACACGGGTGGCAGTCGCCTGGCCGATTCCGGGAATCAGTTGCAGCACGCGGAACCCGGCCAGGCGCCCGCTTGGATTCTGGGCAAAGCGCAGCAGCGCCAGCACATCCTTGATATGCGAGGCCTCGAGGAATTTCAGGCCGCCGAACTTGACGAACGGGACGTTGCGCCGCATGAGCTCGAGTTCGAGCGCGGCGCTGTGGCTGGCCGCCCGAAACAGTACGGCCTGCGACTTGAGGGGCACGCCTTCTTCGCGCTGCTCGAGAATGCGGCTGCAGACCCAGCGCGCCTGCTCGGCTTCATCGGGAATCAGGACCAGCTGTGGCTTGATGGCCGACACCTTGTCGGTCCACAGCGTCTTGGCGTGGCGCTCGAGCGCAGCGCCAATCACGGCATTGGAGGCATCCAGGATCGGCTGCGTCGAGCGGTAATTGCGCTCGAGCGTGATCAGGTGCGCCGGCTGCGTGAACTGGCCGGCAAAATCGAGGATGTTGCGCACGGTGGCGCCGCGAAATCCATAGATGGACTGGGCGTCGTCGCCGACCACCATCACGCCCCTGCCGTCGGGCTTCATGCCGGTGATGATCGCGGCCTGCAGGCGGTTGGTGTCCTGGTATTCGTCGACCAGCACATGGTCGAACCAGCTGCCCAGCTCGGCGCCCAGCACCGGGTCGGCTGCCATCTCGGCCCAGAACAGCAGCAGGTCATCGTAGTCGAGCACGTTCTGCTCTTGCTTGGCGTCGACATAGGCACCGAACAGCGTCTTGAGCTGAGCTTCCCATTCGGCGCACCACGGAAAATATGCCTGCAGCACCTGATCCAGCGGATCGCGGCTGTTGACCACCCGCGAATAGATCGACAGGCAGGTGCCTTTCATGGGGAAGCGTTTTTCGGTGCGCGACAGGCCGATCTCGTGGCGCACCATGCCCATCAGGTCCTCGGCGTCGCCCCGGTCGTGGATCGTGAATTGCGGATCGAGCCCGATGCGCCCGGCGAACTCGCGCAGCAGGCGCGCGCCGATGCTGTGAAAGGTGCCGGCCCAGGGCAGAGATACCGGCGCCTGCGTGCGGGCAGCCGCGCCACGGCCAAGCAGGCGGTGCAGGACACCGCTGGCGCGCTGGCTCATCTCGCCCGCGGCGCGCCGCGAAAAGGTCAGCAGCAGGATGCGCTGCGGATCGGCGCCGGCCCCGATCAGGCGCGCCACACGGTGCGCCAGGGTATTGGTCTTGCCCGAGCCCGCGCCGGCCACCACCAGCAGCGGGCGTGGTGCCTCCGAGCCGATATCGTGCTCGACCGCGGCGCGCTGCTCTGGATTCAGGCTGGCGAACGGGTCCTCAATGGCAGGCTCGGCGGTAGCGGTGGTCATGGTGTGGCGGACGGAGAAAGCGATACTGTACATTTATCCAGTACCAAACCACAAGCGCTAAATCGCGTTGCCGCAGGCACGGCCCGCACGCGATCGCGGGCATACGTTGGAGGGCCAGCGCCGGGCCACGGAAAAATAAAGGCGCAGTCAGCGTTAAATAGAGACCAGCTTTGAACCGACGAGCAGTCCGGTGGTCCAACCCCTGTCCCCAGCGTCAGGAGTCGATCATGAAAGCGCCACGTTTCAAGGGCTGGTTCGCAAAACTGCCTTCGCTGAACCACCCCCAGCGCCGGCAAGTGCTCGATGCCCTGCATCCTGCAGCCGGGCTCGATCAGGTGGTCGCACTCATCAGTGAGGCCAGAGCGCCAGGCCGCTGCTGTCCCAGATGCGGCAACGAGCGCTGCTACCGCCATGGCTTCGCCAATGATTTGCAGCGCTACCGCTGCTGTGCCTGTGGCCGCACCTTTAACGATTTGACCGGTACGCCATTGGCGCGGCTGAGGCTCAAGGCCAAATGGCTCGCGTATTCGCAGGTGCTGCTCGATTCACTCCCCGTGCGCAAGGCGGCAGATCGGGTCGGGGTACACCGCAACACGGCCTTTCGATGGCGCCACCGCTTCCTGCATTGGGTCAAGCTCGACCGACCCGGGGCACTCAATGGCATCGTCGAAGCCGACGAAACATTTTTGCTCGAATCACAAAAAGGTTCGCGTACACTCGATCGGCCACCGCGCCATCGCGGCGGCCATGCTGCCAAACGTGGCATTTCCAGCGAACTCGATTGCATCCTGATCGCGCGCGACCGCGAGGGGCGCACGGTCGATGCGGTCACTGGCCGGGGCGCGCTCACTGCTGCGCAACTCGAGCGTGACTTGCTGCCCAATCTCAACAGACAGGCCTTGCTGGTCAGTGACGGCCATCCCGCCTATCGCGCCTTTGCACGCAAACACAGGATCGCGCACGAGGCGGTCAACCTGCGCGCCAGGGTGCGCGTGAGGCGTCTGGGCAGCCTTGCCATCCACGTGCAAAACGTGAATGCCTACCATCAACGCTTCAAGGCTTGGCTACAGGGCTTTCGTGGCGTGGCGTCGCGCTACCTGCCCAATTACCTGGGCTGGCGCTGGGCGCTGGACGGTGAACGGGTTACGTCGCCGGAACAATTGCTTCGCAGTGCTATCAGCGTCATCAACAGATAACGCTGACTGCGCCAAAATAAAACGATTTTGGATATCCACAAAGTCTGTGAATAACTATGTGGAAAAGCGGGGGCTTGACACGCTGGACATGGCCTGCGGGGCGGCTTTCAACAAGTTGCCTATTGGGGAGGCATCGACGGTGACAACTGCAGATTTGCCCCAAACAAAGCGGCTCGCACCCTTGACAGCGCCCATGGCACTGTGCGGATTACGCCAGTGCGCGGCGCCGCTCAGGCTCGAGCAAAACACGCTCGATGACCTTTGACCGCACACCGTTGGACTTCAGGTATTCGACCGCCGGCACGACGCCGAGTTCACTCAGGGTGGCAATGCCGCGGGTGACGACATCGCGCTGGCCGGCATTGGATCGCAACTCGGACACGCTGGCAGCGCGTGGATGGATGTCTTGCGCGTGCAGTGGTTTCATCGCTGAGCTCCGGTGATAGTGGATGTGTCATGCACCACGATTATTGGCGAACTAAATCCAAAGTCAATGGCAAATGTGTATCAGTCCGCGAATACAAGGTCATGCCGAGCGCGAGCACGGCGCAACAGCGATAATAACGGGATGAGCCAATCGCCCCTCCTCTCCCCAAACGCGCCGCCGGGCGACACCGAAGTAGACCACCCGGTGCCCACCTCATGCACCGACCTGTTCGTCTCGTTCACGCTGATCGCCCTGCAGGGCTTCGGCGGTGTGCTGGCCGTGATCCAGCGCGAAATGGTCGAGCGCAAACGCTGGTTGAGCAATGAAGAATTCATCGAAGAATGGTCGGTCGCGCAAATCCTGCCAGGGCCGAACGTGTGCAACCTGGCGCTGATGATCGGCCAGCGCCATTTCGGCCTGGCCGGCGCGATGAGCGCACTGGCCGGCTTGCTGGCGGCGCCGCTGGTCGTGGTGCTGGCGCTGGCGCTGGTGTATGCCCGCTTCGCCGACGTGCCGCAGGTCCAGGGGGCGCTGCGCGGCATGGCGGCCGTCGCTGCAGGCCTGGTGGCGGCCACTGGCCTGAAGATGTCGGCCGCGCTGGGCAAGAACGTGTTGCCGCTCATCGTCTGCGTACTCATCGCCGCAGTCGCCTTCGTGCTGCTGGCGTGGGTGCGGGTGCCGCTGGCGGCCGTCGTACTCGGACTCGGTGGCCTGGGCTGCGTACTGGCCTGGCGCAGGCTCACCCCATGAGCGCGCCGCAGCTCGTCTTTACGTGGCACGACTGGGTCAGCCTGTTTACGCACTTTCTGGGGCTGTCGCTGATGTCCCTTGGCGGCGCGATCTCGACCACGTCCGAGATGCAGCGCTATCTGGTCGAGCGCCAGGGCTGGCTGACACCGGCGCAGTTTGGCGACTCGGTGGCGCTCGCGCAATCGTCGCCCGGGCCGAATGTGCTGTTCGTCGCGCTGCTGGGCTGGAACGTTGGCCTGAACAATGGCAGCACAATGGCCGCGCTCTGCGGTGTGGTCATCGCGATGATCGGCATCATGCTGCCGTCGACCGTGTTTACGTATCAGGTGGCGCAGTGGGCGCATCGCAATCGCGGGCGGCGGGCCGTGCGCGCCTTCAAGCAGGGCATGGCCCCGCTCGTCATTGCGATGCTGCTGTCGACCGCCTGGCTGCTGGCCTCGGGCGGCGCCACCGGTTTGGAGCACTGGCCGCTGTGGCTGCTGTCGGCGGTGAGCTGCATCGTCATCTGGCGTACCCGCCTGCATTTGCTGTGGATGCTGGCGGCCGGCGCCGTGCTCGGCGCACTCCAGCTGGTGTAGTTGGCATGCCGTCGCAGGACGCGGCATACTGGCCGCATCTTTCACTGCCCCCTATGACGATGTCCGAACTCCTGAACCAACATGCCTGCTTCGGCGGCGAGCAGCGTTTCTACCAGCACGATTCCAGCGCCATCGGCTTGCCGATGAAGTTTTCGGTGTACCTGCCGCCTGAGGCCACCGAGGCCAGCGGCAAGAAGCTGCCAGTGCTGTTCTACCTGGCCGGCCTGACCTGTACCGAAGAAACGTTCATGACCAAGGCCGGCGCCCAGCGCGTGGCGAGCGAACTGGGCATCATCCTGGTGGCGCCCGACACCAGCCCGCGCGGCGCCAACGTGCCGGGCGAAACCGACAGCTGGGACTTCGGCGCCGGCGCCGGCTTCTACCTTGACGCCACCGAAGCGCCATGGTCGACCCATTACCGCATGCACAGCTACCTGCTGGAACTGCACGCGCTGGTGCTCGATCTGCTGCCAGCGGATCCGGCGCGCGTGGGCATCTTCGGCCATTCGATGGGTGGCCACGGCGCGCTTGTCATGGCGCTGCGCCATCCTGATCTGTTCCGCTCGGTGTCGGCGTTTGCGCCCATCGCCGCGCCAAGCCGCTGCCCATGGGGCGTCAAAGCCTTTGGCGGCTATCTGGGCCCGGATGAAAGCACCTGGCAACAATATGACGCCAGCGCGCTGATGGCGCAGCAGGAGACGGCGCCCTTCCCGGACGGTATCCTGATTGACCAGGGCCTGGGCGACAAGTTCCTGCCCGAGCAGTTGCGGCCGGAAGCCTTCGAAGGCGCCTGCGCCCGCATCGGCCAGCCGCTCACGCTGCGCCGCCAGCCAGGCTATGACCACGGCTACTACTTCATCTCGACCTTCGTCGAAGACCATCTGCGTTTCCACGCACGTCAGCTCGGCTGATTCTTGGCGGCTTCAGCCAGGCTGAAGCCGTTTTTCCGTACGCTCCCTTCTCCGCTCTCCCGCCTCCTGTTGTCGTGCCGTTCGCTTGCGACCTGTCCGCAATGATTACTGTCTGATAACTGCAACAAAGACAGTCATTCTTTAGATCATCTTAAGGCAAGTGACAATCGCCATGGTCACAAAGTTTCCGCAAGGATACAATGCTTTCTCAAAATCCCTATCCGCATCCCATCATTCCTGCCCGGCTCGCCTGGCTCGCCACGATGCACATCCCTACTTCACGTTCGTCAAACACGTCAATACAAAGATGAAACTCAGCTTCCGCACCAAACTCTACCTGCCACTCGTTCTGAGCTGGTTGTGCCTGTCAGTGATGGCGATTCTCCATGTCTACGAAAGCAACACCCAGCGTCTCGAGGAACGCAAGATCGCGCTCAGATTTGCGACCGATGTCGGCATGTCCACCGTCAAGGAATACGCGGAACTGGCATCATCTGGCGCGATGAGCGTCGCAGAAGCACAGCAGCAAGCCCTCAAACGTCTGAAGTCCATGCGTTACGGGAAAGATGGCTATTACACGGTCGTCGATTCAGCCCCGAAAATGCTGATGCACCCGGTCAAGGCAGAGCTGATCGGCAAGGACCTGAGCGACTTCAAGGATACCAATGGCACCTACTTGTACCGCAACGTGGCGGCCATTGCCAAATCCAGTGGAGAAGGCTGGGTTGAATACGTCTGGCCCAAGCCAGGCAACCCGGACCAGCAGCAGGTGTTCCCGAAAGGCGCCTATGTGCTCACCTACAAGCCATGGGACTGGACCTTCATGACGGGTCTTTACATGGATGACCTGCATGACGCGTTTGTTGGCGACTTGTGGCGCGCCGTCGCTTTTCTCGCGATTTGCGGTGTGGTTCTGAGCACCATTGTATTGCTGGTACTGCGTAATATCACACACTCGATCCGCCAGGCAGTCAGTGCAGCGGACGCCGTGGCCGGCGGCGACCTGACCCATCACATTACGATCGAAGGCAAGGACGAGATCGCGCAACTGATGTCGTCGCTCGACAGAATGCAGCAAGGCCTTGCCAACGTCGTGAGCGAAGTACGTCAGGGCACGGACGCCATCGCTGCCGCTTCATCGCAGATCGCGCAAGGCAATCTGGATCTGTCGGCACGTACCGAACAGCAGGTCGCTTCGCTCGACAAGACCACGGCGTCGATGGAAACGCTGGCTGGCACGGTACGCGAGAACGGCGAGTATGCGCGCCAGGCCAACACGCTGGCACTGTCCGCGTCCGATGTCGCAACCCACGGCGGCACGATCGTTTCTCAAGTGGTCACGACGATGGCGTCGATCAATGCCTCATCGACCAAGATCGTCGACATCATCAGCGTGATCGATGGCATCGCCTTCCAGACCAATATTCTGGCACTGAATGCTGCCGTCGAAGCAGCGCGGGCGGGTGAGCAAGGTCGCGGCTTTGCTGTCGTGGCCGCTGAAGTGCGCAATCTGGCGCAGCGCTCGGCGGCAGCGGCCAGGGACGTCAAGACGCTCATTGGCGACTCGGTTGCGAAGGTCGAGGCAGGCAGCAAACTGGTCGGCGAAGCCGGCAGTACCATGGATGACATCGTCGCGAGCGTCAAGCGCGTGACGGATATCATCGGGGAAATCGCGGATGCCGGGCAAGCGCAGCAGGTGGAACTGAAACAGATCAACGACACCATTCTGGACATGGACAGCACGATGCAGCAGAACGCAGCACTGGTCGAAGAGGCAGCATCAGCGTCCGCGTCGCTGCACACGCAGGCACACAACCTGACCGGTGCCGTCAGCCTGTTCAAGCTGACGGCAGGCCAGCTTCACCCGGGCACGGCGCCCCGCCTTGCACTGACGTCACGCGCCGGTTACTGATCTTCCGCCGTCCCGACCTGATGCGGGATTAAAAGGTGCTGCTGGCTGCGCCGTGGGCGGGATCGACATCGATTCCGCCGTGGTGTTCCAGGATGGCGGCAGCCCGTTCGAGCTGGAAGGCTTCGGCCACGGTCACCGTCATCATGCACAGGTCGCCGCGAACAGCGGGCTTGAACACATCTTCGTAGTCGGTGCCGCCTTTGACAGCGGGCGAGTCGCCCACATAGAAATTGCTTTCGGCAGGACCGGCTTCGTCGGTCGTGACATTGACATTGATGCCGTCGCCATCGAAGCCTTCGGCCAGCAAGCCATTGCGGGCTGCCTCGGCCGCTTCGAAGTTGGGCAGCATGCGAACGATATGGTGATTCATGTTATCTCCTTGTTTCATTGGCAACCACCGTACCAGAATCTCGTGGTGCGCGGCGCAGGCCACTGACACTCAGTGACACGCTTGTCGCCAAGCTGAATCCAAGTCAATTGCCACGCGGCAAACGAACGCTGGGAACGCGAAACCGTGGTGTATGCTGAATGTAATGCACGCAGATACCTGCGCGGCTTCATCAAATCGACGGCGTCGCAGGCGCTCTCGCATCGGTGGAGCTCGAGAACGGCGTACTGCTACTGATCCTGCAAAAAGCAGGGTGACAAAGCACGTCGTCTGACCATTTACTGCGCAACGGGCCTTGCCCGAATCGCATGATGGTTCGCCGGAACGCACTGCAACGCATGACTGCGAAGCGGTGCGTTTTTTTATGCGTGCAAGTGACGCTGCAAAGCGACGCTGCAAAGCACGATGAATCGTCAGTAACAGACCAGTGATGGACCGACTATGCCGCGGCACCGCCCAGGCGACAAGGTCCAGCACGATACAGTACAACTAACCGAGAGGAGTCGACATGAACGAATCGAACGATCAGGGAAACAACGCAGGTAAATGGATTGGCGCCGCAGTGGCTGGCGCCCTGCTGATGTATGCTTTTGACCCCGACCGCGGCCCGAAACGCCGTGCACGCGCCAAGGGCGCACTGCGCGACGCGCGTCACCGCGGCGCCGACAAACTCGAACACGCGCTGCACACTGCAGGCGAGCGCTTCGACTCGGCGCGCGAACGTGCCGAATCGGTCTACCTGCGCGCCGGCGCGCGCCTGGCTGGTGCAGCACACGCTGCCGGTGACCGTCTGGCCGAGGCGTCGCACGAAACGCGCGACCGCCTCGAACGCGCGCGCGGCCGCCTGGCTGAAGCCTCGTACGATGCGCGCGACCGCGCCTCGCATGCTGCTGACTACGCTCGTGACCGTGTTTCGCACGCCGCCGACACCGCACGTGACCGCGTATCGCACGCCGCCGACGCGGCCCGCAGCAGCGCCGCTCGCGTCGCTGACGATGCACGAGACTACGCGGACGACGTCCGCTCGCGCGCGCACCATGTCGCCAACGATGCGCGCGACCGCGCCAGCTATGCCGCCGACAAGGCCCGCAGCAACGCCAGTGACGCTGCTGACAAGGCCCGCAGCAACGCCGATGACGCTGCCGACCGCGCCCGCGAACGCGCTGACATCGCCCGTGAAAACCTGGCGCAGGCCGCGCACAGCGCCGGCAACGGCGCACGTGCCCGCGCCAACGCCGTGGGTAATCAGGTACGCGAATGGACCGATCACCTGACGCAGGCCTTCGGCTCGCGCGGCCCGACGCTGACCAATTCGGCCCTGCTGGGCACGAGCGCGCTGAGCGTCGTCGGTCTGGCGCGCCGTTCGCCGGCCGTCGCCCTGCTGGGCCTGGGCGCGCTGGCAGTGCTGCTGCGCAGCGACCGTGGCCGCAACCTGGTCGATTCGCTGCGTCACCGCGGCGAAGCAAGCCGGGTCGAGGTCGAGAACAGCGTCTTCATCGATGCCTCGCCACGCGAAGTGTTCGATGCCTGGGCCGACGTGGAAAACTTCCCGCGCTTCATGTCGCACGTGACCGAAGTGCGTGACCTCGGCCACCGCCGTTCGCACTGGGTCGTGCGCGGCCCGGCCGGCATGGAGTACGCATGGAACGCGGTCATGACCGAGCAATCGCGTCCGGATCGCCTGTCGTGGCGCAGCGAGCCGGGTTCGGAAATCGAACAGGACGGCAGCGTCACGTTCGAGTCGGTCAATGGCGGCACGCGCGCAACGGTCCACATCAGCTACGCGCCACCAGCGGGCGTGCTGGGCCACGGCGTGGCACGCATGCTGGGCGTCGATCCACAGCGTCAGATGGATGACGATCTGGCAGAGATGAAAGCGTTCATCGAACGCGGTGGTGCGCGTGGTGCTGGCCGCCGCTAATCCGCAGCTAACCCGCCGCTGAGTTACCCCGCCGTAGGGTGGGCGGGTTTCCCGCCCACGCGTTCAATGCCGCCTTGCATATCATGGGGCGAACATCATTTGAACGCGTGGACGGCATAGCCGTCCACCCTACGCGATTCACGTGGCGTGAAAGTGGAACACCACCAATGGCCCCCATGCGGGGCCATTCGTTCGTCCGGGCAGCGCTCAATCCGGAATGATCGCCGTGACTTCGATCTCCACCCGTGCGCGGTCTTCCATCAGGCCCGCCACTTGCATGGCCGTCATGGCCGGATAATGGCGCCCGATGACGTCGCGGTAGGCTGCGCCGAGCGCCGGCCCGGCATCGAGGTATTCGCGCTTGTCGAGCACATACCAGGTCATGCGCACGATGTGTTCCGGACTAGCCCCCGCTTCGCGCAGCACGGCCACGATATTGGCCAGCGCCTGGCGCGACTGCCCAACGAAATCGTCGGTCTCGAACCGGCCTGCCGGCGTCCAGCCGACCATCCCGCTGACATGCACCTGCCGGCCGCGCGCAACAACGCCATTGGCGTAACCTTTCGGACGCGGCCAGCCAGGCGGTTGCAAGAATTCCATCAAATCTCCAGGCATGTAGCCTCAGTGTTGCGGCGCGAGCAGTTCGCGCGCGATGATCAGGAGCTGCACTTCGCTGGCTCCCTCGTAGATGCGCAAGGCGCGAATCTCGCGGTACAGGCCTTCGACGACCTGGCCCCGTTGCACGCCCTGCCCGCCAAACAGCTGCACGGCGCCGTCGATCACGCGCTGCGCCGATTCGGTTGCGGCCAGCTTGGCCATCGCCGCTTCTTTTGTCACGCGTTTGCCGCTGTCGCGCAGCCACGCCGCGCGGTAGGTCAGCAGCGCGGCGGCGTCGATCTCCAGCGCCATCTGCGCCAGCCGGGCCTGCGTAAGCTGGAAATCTGCCAGCAGCTTGCCAAACATCGGGCGCGCCTGCACATGCGCCAGTGCTTCGGCCATGGCGCGCCGCGCGAAGCCCAGCGCCGCTGCCGCCACCGACGTGCGAAACACGTCAAGCGTGGCCATCGCCACCTTGAAGCCATCGCCTTCAATGCCGACCAGGCAGGCGGCTGGCACCCGGCAACCGTTGAAGCAGAGGCGCGCCAGCGGATGCGGCGCGATCACGTCGATGCGCTCGGCGACCTCGAGGCCTGGCGTGGCTGCATCGACGATGAAGGCCGAGATGCCCCGCGCGCTGCGTTCGGTCGCTTCGCCCGTGCGCGCGAACACGACATAGAAATCGGCGATGCCGCCATTCGAGATCCACGTTTTTTCGCCATCGAGCACCCAGGCATCGCCGTCCCGCCGCGCCGCGCACTGCAAGGCCGCGACGTCGGAGCCGGCCGCGGGTTCGGACAGCGCGAAGGCGGCAATCGCGCTGCCGTCGGCCACGCGCGGCAGCCAGGTGCTGCGCTGCGCAGCGCTGCCGAACAGCGAGATCGCGCCGCTGCCCAGGCCTTGCATCGCGAACGCAAAATCGGCCAGCCCGGCGTGGCGCGCCAGGGTTTCCCGGATCAGGCAGATGGCGCGGGTGTCGATGGCGGCATGTGCGCCGCCATGCTCGACGCCAGCCACGGCGTGGCGCAGCCAGCCACCCTGCCCCAAGCGCGCGACCAGTGCGCGGCAGACAGAATCGACATCGGTTCCGTGCGCGTCGGCCAGGTTCGCCGCGGCCCAGGCGCCGAGCTCACGCGCCAGCACGCCGTGATGCGCATCGAAAAACGGCCAGTCGAGAACATCGGGTTCCATCAATTGCCCTCGAACTGCGGCCGCTGTTTGCCCACGAATGCCTGGTAGGCGCGCTGGAAATCCTGCGTCATCATGCAGATGGCCTGTGCCTGCGCCTCAGCCTCGATGGCTTCGTCAACGCCCATACTCCATTCCTGCTGCAGCATCTTCTTGGTCATGCCGTGCGCGAACGTCGGGCCATCGGCCAGCTGCGCGGCAAACGCCTGCGCCTGTGCGAGCACCTCGCCTGGTGCGGACAAGCGGTTGAAGAAACCCCAGCGCTCGCCCTCCTCCCCATCCATCGAGCGGCCCGTGTAGAGCAGTTCGGCCGCGCGGCCCTGGCCGATCACGCGCGGCAGCAAGGCGCAGGCGCCCATGTCGCAGCCCGCCAGGCCCACCCGGGTAAACAGAAAAGCCGTGCGGCTGCGCGCCGTGGCGTAGCGGATGTCCGAGGCCAGCGCCAGGATCGCCCCGGCGCCGGCGCACACGCCGTCCACCGCCGCGACGACCGGCTGCGGACAGGCGCGCATCGCTTTCACGAGGTCGCCCGTCATGCGCGTGAAGGTCAGCAGGCCCGGCATGTCCAGTTGCGTCAGCGGCCCGATGATCTCGTGGACGTCGCCGCCCGAACAGAAGTTTTCGCCCGCACCGGTGAGCACGACCGCCTTGACGTCGTCGGCATATGCCAGCGCGCGAAACAGGTCGCGCAGCTCGGCGTAGGCGGCGAATGTCAGCGGATTCTTGCGCTCGGGCCGGTCGAGCCGGTCGAGCGTTACGGTCGCCACGCGCGTCGCGGGGTCCAGCGACAAGCCGACGTGCTGCGCTGCGTAGCCGGTCAGGCCCGTTCGATTGCCCGCTAAATTATGCATGCAGTGCTCCTGATGATGCATTAAAAATGGACGATCCCGTCACGTCGCTGGCCGCTCGCGCGCCAGAGTGCGTTCGAGTTGCTGCTTGCCGGGCGCGTACTGGCGTGGCCACGCGGCGCCAGTGTAGCCGATGCGCGCCGCCTCGTTCAGCGTCCACGCGGGATTGGCCAGGTGCCCACGCCCCACCGCGCACAGGTCGGCGCGGCCGGCAGCGATGATGCTGTTGACATGGTCAGCCTCGCTGATCCCGCCGACGGCGATCGTCGGGATGCCGGCCTCGTTGCGGATGCGGTCAGAAAACGGCGTCTGGTACATGCGGCCATACACCGGTTGCTCGGCCTTGCTCACCTGCCCCGACGAGCAGTCGATCATGTCGGCGCCAGCGGCGCGCAACAGCCGCGCGATTTCCACGGCGTCCATCGGGGTGATGCCGCCATCGACCCAGTCGTGGCTCGAGATGCGCACGCTGATCGGCAGATGCGCCGGCCAGGCCGCGCGCACGGCGGCAACCACGCGCAGCGGAAAGCGGCAGCGGTTTTCGAGACTGCCGCCATATTCATCGTCGCGCCGGTTGGTCAGCGGCGAAATAAAACTCGAGAGCAGATAACCATGCGCGCAATGCAGCTCGAGCCAGTCGAAGCCCGCCTCGTTTGCGGCCAGCGTGGCGCGCACGAAATCGGCTTCGATCTGCGCCATGTCGGCCTCGCTCGCCTGGCGCGCCACCTGCGACACGCCGGCCAGGTATTGCTGGGGCGACGCCGCCAAAAGCGGCCAGTTCCCGTCCGCGAGCGGCTGGTCGATGCCTTCCCACATCGGCCGGGTCGAGCCCTTGGCGCCCGCGTGCCCCAGCTGGATGCCGATTTTTGCATCGCTCGCCGCATGGACGAAGTCGACGATGCGGGCCCAGGCCAGCGTGTGTTCGGGCAGGTACAGCCCCGGGCAGCGCGGCGTGATGCGCGCGTCGGCGGACACGCAGGTCATCTCGGCGATCACCAGGCCGGCCCCGCCGAGCGCGCGTGCACCGAGATGGGCCAGGTGAAAGTCGCCCGCCACGCCATCGACACACGCGTACTGCGCCATCGGCGAGACAACCACGCGGTTCTTGAGCAGCACGTCGCGCACCCGCAGTGGCGTAAACATCGGCGGCGTGGGCGCCGTTGGCGCGGCCACGCCGGCCTGCGCTGCCGCCTGCACGGCAAAGCGGCGCTCGAAGCCTTCTATATAGGCAGGGTCGCGCAGGCGCAGGTTTTCGTGCGACAGGCGCTGGCTGCGCGTGAGCAGCGAGTAGGCGAACGTGTCCGGCGGCATGGCGCTGTAGCGCGCCACGTTCTCGAACCACTCGGTCGAATTGCGCGCCGCGCTTTGCAGCTTGCTCACTTCGGTCACGCGCGCAGCCTGGTAGCGCGCCAGCGCGGCCTCGAGGTCGCCATCCGTTTCGGCCGGCAGTTCGGCGGCCAGCGCGATGGCGTCTTCCAGCGCCAGCTTGGTGCCCGAGCCGATGGAGAAATGCGCCGTGTGCGCGGCGTCGCCCAGCAGCACCAGCGGCACGCGCCGGCCGTCGACGTCGAGCGCACCAACCCACTCGCGGCAGGTCAAACGCGCAAAGCGGTGCCACATGGCGGCGCCGCCACGGCTGGCCTGCGTCAGGAGCGGCGCGCCGCCAAGAAGACTGGCGAACAGGCGCTCGCAAAACGCCAGCGTGCTTGCGGCGTCCATGTCGGCCAGGCCGCTGGCGCGCCAGGTCGAGTCCAGCGTCTCGACGATAAAGGTCGCATTCTGGTCATCGTATTGGTACGCGTGGGCCTGGAACCAGCCATGTTCGGTAGGCTCGAACGCGAACGTGAACGCGGCGAAGCGGCGCCGGGTGCCAAGCCACACGTAGCGGCAGCGCCCCTCCTGCAGGTCAGGCTGGAACACGGCGGCATGGCGCGTGCGGACGGCGCTGTGCACGCCATCGGCAGCCACCACCAGGTCGGCGCCAAGGCGGCGCGCCAGCGCCACCTCGTCCGTCACGTCGGTATCGAACACGAGCGCCACGCCGGCGTCTTCGCAGCGCGCCTGCAGGATGCCGAGCAGGCGCTTGCGCGCGATGCCGCAAAAACCATGGCCGTGCGAGGTGACAGTGGCGCCGCCGATCTGGACGTCGATCGCATCCCAGCGGTTGAACGCGCATTCGATGGCGCGCGCGCTGGGCGCATCGGCCAGCGCCAGATTGCCCAGTGTCTGGTCCGAAAACACGACGCCCCAGCCGAACGTGTCGCCGGGCTGGTTGCGCTCGACGACCGTGACGCTGCGGCGCGGGTCACGCAGTTTCATGAGCAGGCCGGCGTACAGACCGGCCGGCCCGCCACCGACGCAGACGATGTTCATGGTCTCTCCTGATACTGGCATGGGCCTATCTTACCTGCGCCGATGATTGACATGTCAACAAGGCGTCGCGCACACGCGACTCATTCGCTGTGGATAAGCCAATTTTTAGTACAATCAGGAAACGTTACGCCTGTATTCCCGCCATCTGTCGCGGGTCCGATCGATCAACCGTCCGCCACACATGTTCTACATCGCCCGCCAGATTGCGCTTTCGATCGTCACCACCGTCACCACCACGCCGCAGCCGGCGCCGCGGCGATGAACAAGTCACCCGGCCGTTTTCGCCTGAACAGCCTGCGCAGCAGGCTGATGCTGCTGGTACTGCTGGCCATCACACCGATCGCCATCGTCACCGTGCTGGGAGGCTTGCGTGAGCGCGAAGCCGCGATCCGCGCGACCGAAGACAACCTCAAACGCCTGACGGCGCTGGCCGCCACCAATGAGGCGCAGTCGATCGACCGCGCGCGCCAGATCCTGGTCGACCTGGCCAGCGTGCCGGACCTGATGGGCGACACGGCCGGCTGCAATGCGCTGCTCGCTAATGTCCTCGACCGCAACGAGCTGTACGTCAATTTCGGCCTCATCCAGCTCAATGGCGACGTCAGTTGTAGCGCGGTGCCAATGGTGCATCCGGTGAACCTGGGCGACCGCAGCCACTTCAAACGTGCCGTGGCCGAACGCCGCTTCATCGCCGGCGACTATATTTTCGGGCGCGTGATCCGCCGCCACACGATCAACCTGACCTATCCCGTCACCGACCGCGACGGCAAGGTGGTCGCGGTCGTATTTGCCGCAATGGACCTGGCAGGCCTGGACACCTTCGTCAACGACATTAGCCTGCCGGCCGGTTCGATCCTCGAAACGGCCGACGCATCGGGCAAGCTGATTTCGCGCCGCCCCGATCCCGAGCGCTGGTTCGGCAAGCGTGTACCCGCCCCGCTGTTTGCGGCGATGCGCGGCCCGCACGACAGCGCCCGTGTGATCCAGGGCGAGGATGGCGTCGAGCGCCTGCACGCGTTCGCGCGCGTCGGGCCGCCGACGCTGTCCGACTATACGGTCACGATCGGCGTGCCGACCGAAACCATCACGCGCGTGGCGCGCGAAGCGCAGCTGATGTCGCTGCTGGGCCTGGGCCTGACGACCATCCTGGCACTGCTGGCGGCCTGGCTGGCGGGCGACAAGCTGATTGTCCGGCGCGTGCGCAAGCTGATGACGGTGGCGCGCCGGATCGCCGCTGGCGAACTCGATGCCCGCACCGGCATCGGGTCGAACAGCGAAGAAATCGGCCGGCTGGCGGCAGCTCTGGACGAGATGGCCGAGCACCTGCAGCAGAAAGAAGCCCAGCGCAGCCTGGCCGAGCGCGAACTGCGCGCGGCCGACCAGCGCAAGGACGAATTCCTGGCGATGCTGGCGCACGAACTGCGCAACCCGCTCGCGCCGATCAGCACCGGCGCCCATCTGCTCAAGCTGCTCCATTCGGACAATGCGCAGATCACGCAGACCTGCGCCATCATTGCGCGCCAGGTCGAGCACATGACGAGCCTCGTCGACGACCTGCTGGACGTCTCGCGCGTGACGCGCGGGCTGGTGACGCTGTCGACCCAGATCCTCGACCTGCGCAAGGTGGTCGACGATGCGGCCGAGCAGATTCGCCCGCTGATGCTCGCCCGCCGCCACAAGGTGGTGCTGGACATGCCGCCGGAGCCGGCCAGCGTCAAGGGCGACCACAAGCGCCTGGTGCAGGTCGTCGCCAACCTGCTGGGCAACGCAACCAAGTACACGCCGGAGGGCGGCCACATCACGCTGCACCTGGCGCAGCAGGGCGACGCGTGGGTCATCGACGTGACCGACGATGGCATCGGGATGGATGCGCGCCTGGTCGAGCGCGTGTTCGATCTGTTCACCCAGGCCGAGCGTACGCCGGACCGCTCGCAGGGCGGCCTGGGCCTGGGCCTGGCGCTGGCCCGCAGCCTGGTCGAACTGCACGGCGGCAGCGTCGGCGCGATGAGCGCCGGCCCGGGCCTGGGCAGCACGTTCACGGTGCGCCTGCCGTGCTTTGCGCAGGAAGCCCCGGCCGCGCCGGTAGCGTCGCCGCTGGCCGGCAGCGCCAGCGCCGTCGGCCCCCTGCGTATTCTCGTGGTAGATGACAATCTCGATGCCGCCCACACGCTGAGCCTGTTCTTGCGCGCGAGCGGCCACACGGTGGAAGTGGTGTATTGCGCGCTGGATGCGATCGATGTCGCTGCCGTGTTCAAGCCGCAGGTCTGCCTGCTCGACATCGGGCTGCCCGACATCGATGGCAACGAGCTGGCGCGGCGCCTGCGCGCCTTGCCCGACATGGAGAACGCGACACTCATCGCGGCGACCGGCTATGGCCGCCAGCAAGACCGTGAACAGGCGCGCCAGGCGGGGTTTGACCACTATCTGGTCAAGCCACTCAACACGCTGCAACTGGGCGATCTTCTGGCGCAGGCGAGCCCCCACTGAAGCCGGTCCCGTGACTGAACCGCCCTTTCGGGCGGGGTCGTTTCATTGATACAACAGAGCTGAAAATATTGCGTGACAGGTATCATTACACCTGCATAGAATTTGCTGCAATAAAATTTACTATGCTCCGGAGAAATTCCGTGCGGCGTGCCGAACAGGATGCTTCATGCCAATTCCTCCAGATGACATCGCGCAGTGGCGCGTCAAGGTCTTTACCACCATCCTGCCGATCGTCGTCGCGCTGGGATTCGTTGCCGCCGTGCCCAGCATCCCGCTGCTGATCAGCAAAGACAAATGGCCGGTCATCGTCATGGATGCGGTGGCGATGGCATGGCTGCTGGCCATCTGGCGACTCGACCGCGTCGCGCACACGGTCCGCGTTCTCAACTTCATTGCCATGCTGTTCCTGGTGTCCGTCGGCCTGCTGTTTGCGGTAGGGCCGGTTGGCCTGGTCTACATGACGGCCCTGCCCGCACTGGCCGTCGTCCTGCTTGGCATGCGCCAGGCGCTCATCGGCCTGGCCCTGGGCGCCGCCTGCGTGCTGCTGCTGGGCCTGGCCGGCAAGGTGCACCTGTATGTGCCTGGCCTGGAACAGAATGGCCTGGCATCGGCGGTCGTCGTCGTCATCAACTTCTGCTGCGTCGGCGCCTTGATCACGATCACCAGCGGCACCCTGCTCAAGGGGCTGGACCGGTCACTCCTCGAAGCGCGCACGGCCGCCGCCGGACTCGAAGCGGGCCAGTTGCGCCTGCACGCTGTCAATGACGAGCTGCGCCTGACGTCGGCCGCGGTCGCGCGCCTGAACGACATGGTCATGATCGCGCGCATGGTCGACGTGCCCGGCGCCGAGCAGCCGATCATTTTTGCCAACGATGCGCTGCTGCGCCACACCGGTTACGCGCGCGAAGAAATCATCGGGCGCAGCGTGCGCATGCTCGAAGGGCCCGACACCGACCAGGAGACCGTCCGGCGCGTCATCACGGCCGTGATGCACAAGGAAGCCGCCAGTGCCGAAATGGTCCTGTACACGAAACACGGCACGCCGTATTGGGTAGAGGCCGAGATGGTGCCGTTCTCCGGCGACAGCGGTGCGATCACGCACTGGCTGATTGTCAGCCGCGACGTGACGGAGCGGCGCAACGCCGCCGACGCGATCCACCGCCTTGCCTTCTACGACGTGCTGACCGGCCTGCCGAACCGGCGCCTGCTGATGGAACGGCTCGATGTGGCGGTGGCCGGCGCCCGCGCGGGCGGATCGATGGCGGCCGTGCTGTACGTCGACATCGACAACTTCAAGACCGTCAACGATGCACGCGGCCATGCCATCGGCGACCAGCTGCTCAAGAACGTGGCCGATCGCCTGGTGGCGATGACGGGCGACGACGGCTGCGTGGCACGCCTGGGCGGGGATGAATTCGTGGTCCTGCTCGACGCGCTGGGCCAGCATGCGGACCGGGCCACCGACCGCGCGCTGGCCGTGGCCGAGCGGATCCGGGCAGCGCTCGCCGACAAGATCGTCATCGACGCCCAGCGCTACTACGCCACCAGCAGCATCGGCGTCGCGCTCACCGCACCCGGCAACGCGCAGCACACGGTGCACGATCTGCTGCGTGAAGCCGACACCGCGATGTACCACGCGAAGTCGCGCGGCCGCAATGGCGTGGCGCTGTTCGAACCGGGCATGCTGTCCGACGCCGAAGGCCGCCTGACGCTCGAGCGCGACCTGGGCCAGGCGCTCGACAACGGCGAGCTGTCGCTGCACCTGCAATTGCAGGTCGATGGCGCACGCATGCCGAGCGGCGCCGAACTGCTGATGCGCTGGCGCCGCAAGGACGGCAGCAGCGTGCCGCCCGACGTGTTCATCCCGGTGGCCGAATCGAGTGGCCTGATCGTGGCGCTGGGCGACTGGGTGCTGCGCGAAGCCTGCCTGGCCTGGCACGTGCTGGACCGCGCCGGCCACCGCTTCCCGCTGTCGGTCAACGTCAGCCCGATGCAGTTCCGCCAGCACGACTTCGTCACGCGGGTCGAAGCGATCCTGCACGAGACGGGCGTGCCGCCCGGCCAGCTGATCTTCGAAATCACCGAAGGCTTGCTGATCGATCGGCTCGACCAGACCATCGAGCGGATGCATGCACTGGCTGCGCTCGGCATCCGCATCTCGATCGACGATTTCGGCACCGGCTATTCAAGCCTGTCGTACCTGACCCGGATGCCGCTGTACGAGCTGAAGATCGACAAGAGCTTCATCCGCGACACCCCGCACGACAAGAACGGTACCGCCATCGTGCAGTCGATCCTGGCGATGGCCAGTCACCTGGGCCTGCGCGTCGTGGCCGAAGGCGTCGAGACGTCGGCCCAGGCCGAGTACCTGGCCGCGCACGGCAACGCGTGCATGCAGGGTTATCTGTTCCACCGGCCGATGCCGCTCGAGGCGCTGCTGGCCGAACTGCAGGCTGCGCCCCAGGCCAGTTTGTCCGCCGCCTGACCAACAGCGTCGCCACGGGCTGCGCCAATCCCTTATCATCTTGTCTTGAACAGGGAGATGTTGATGGATGAAGTGGGAATCGTGCTGGCCATGCTGCTGGCGGTGGTGGCCAGCGGCTACCTGGTGCGCATGCTGCCGTTCGCGGTGCCGCTGCCGCTGATGCAGATCGCACTCGGCGCGGCCATTGCCGGCAGCACCGGCCATGGGGTGCGGCTCGAACCGCATATCTTCTTCCTCGTGTTCCTGCCGCCGCTGCTGTTTCTCGACGGCTGGCGCATCCCCAAGGTCGGGCTGTTCCGCGACCGCTCCACGATCCTCGAACTGGCCCTGGGCCTGGTGCTGTTTACGGTATTGGGCGCGGGCTTCCTGATCCACTGGCTGATTCCGTCGCTGCCGCTGGCCGTGTGCTTCGCCCTCGCCGCGATCCTGGCGCCCACCGATCCGGTCGCGGTGTCGTCGATCGCTGCGCGCGTGCCGATCCCGCCGCGCCTGATGCACATCCTCGAGGGCGAATCGCTGCTGAACGACGCCAGTGGCCTGGTGTGCTTCCGCTTCGCCGTGGCGGCCGCCCTCACCGGCACTTTCTCGCTGGGCGAAGCCACGCTCACGTTCCTGTGGGTCGCGCTGGCGGGCGTGGCCATCGGCGTAGGCATCACGGTGGGCGTGAGCTGGGCCCAGCGCCAGCTGGCCGCGCGCATCGGCGAAGAAAGCGGCTCGCCGATCCTGATCAACCTGCTGCTGCCGTTCGGCGCCTATCTGGCAGCCGAACATCTGGGCGCCTCGGGCATCCTGGCGGCAGTCGCGGCCGGCGTGACGATGAGCTACGTTGAATTGAGCGGGCGCGCTGCGGCCACGACGCGCGTGCGGCGCGCGGTGGTGTGGGACACGGTGCAGTTCGCGCTCAACGGCATCATGTTCGTGCTGCTGGGCGAGCAGCTTCCCGATATTCTCGAAGCAGCCCTGGTCGCACCCGAACTGCCGCGCGCAAACGATGTCTGGTGGCTGGTCACCAACGCGCTGGCCATCAGCTTCGGCCTGATCCTGCTGCGCTTCGTCTGGGTCTGGGTCTCGCTGCGCCTGACACTGCTCAATGCACGGCGCCAGAAGCTGCCGGAATACCGGCCGAATCCACGCCTGATCCTGGCCACCTCGCTGGCTGGCGTACGCGGCGCGATTACGCTGGCCGGCGTGCTCACGCTGCCGCTGGCGATGCCGGGCGGCGCGCCGTTCCCGGGGCGCGATCTGGTCATTTTCCTGGCCAGCGCCGTGATTGTCGTCTCGCTGGTGCTGGCCAGTGTCGGCCTGCCGCGCGTGCTGCGCGGCCTCGAACTGCCGCACGATTCGGCGCATGACAGCGAAGAGGCAAACGCGCGCCACGCCGCCGCGCTGGCCGCGCTCGAAGCCATCGCGAATGCACCGCCACCGCCGCCCACCGCGGGTTGCGATGCGCAGGGTGCGGTGGAGATGCACGCGAGCGCGGTCGACCAGGTGCGCAGCCTGTACCAGTACCGGCTCGATGGCGGCAACGGTAACGATGTCGATCCGGCGCATGCGCGCGCCGCCGAAAGCGCCGAGCGGCACTACCGCCTGGCCGCGCTGGAGCACGAACGGGCCGTCCTGCTGCGCATGGCGCGCAACAACACCTTGTCGGACGAAGTCGCGCGCAAGCTGCTGCGCGAGATCGATCTGGTCGAGGCGCGCTATCGCTGAACCGAAGACGTACCTGCCTGTCCCGCACTCCGTTATCTTGCGAACAGTGCGGGCCCTGGCCCGGGCGTAGCATCGACGCGATATCCACCATTCGCGAAACCGCCATGCCCAGCCAGACCCTTGATGCCGTCGACGCACTCGACACCAAAGACTCCACCAGCGCCGCGCGTGCGGCCGGCCTGCGCTACGTGCACGATGGCCGCGCCGGTATCCATCGTGAGGCCGTCAAGGACGGCTTTCGCTACCTGGACGCGCACGGCGCGCCGGTGGAGGATGACAGCACACTGGCGCGCATCAAGGGCCTGGTGATTCCGCCCGCGTGGCAGGACGTCTGGATCTGCGCGCAGGCCAACGGCCACCTGCAGGCGACGGGGCGCGATGCGCGCGGGCGCAAGCAATACCGCTACCATCCAAAGTGGCGCACGGCGCGCGATGAAGTGAAATACGAACGCATGCTCAAGTTTGGCGACGCGCTGCCGGCGATCCGGCACGAAGTCGACCGCGCGCTCAAGCTGCCCGGCCTGCCCCGCGAAAAAGTGCTGGCCACGATCGTCTACCTGCTCGAAGCGACGATGATGCGGGTCGGGAACGAGGAATACGCACGCACCAACAAATCGTTCGGCCTGACGACGCTGCGTAACCGCCACGTGAAAGTCGATGGCAGCGACGTGCAATTCAGCTTCCGTGGCAAGAGCGGCGTGTACCACAAGGTCAAGGTGCACGACCGGCGCCTGGCCGGCATCGTCAAGCGCACGCGCGACCTGCCGGGCCAGGAACTGTTCCAGTACATAGACGAAGATGGCGAGACGCACAGCGTCGACTCCAGCGACGTCAACGACTACCTGCGCAACATCACGGGCGAAGAGTACACGGCCAAGGATTTCCGTACCTGGTCAGGCACCGTGCTGGCCGCGCTGGCCCTGCAGGAGTTTGAAAAATTCGACTCCGAGACGCAGGCGAAAAAGAACATCGTGCGCGCGATCGAGTCGGTGGCCGAAAAGCTCGGGAACACGCCGACGATCTGCCGCAAGTGCTATGTGCATCCGGCCGTGCTGGACGCCTACCTCGAAGGCGCGCCGCTGGACGTGATGCGCGAACAGACCGAAAAGAAACTGGCCGAAGACCTGCACGCGCTGCAGCCCGAAGAAGCGGCCGTGCTGGCAATGCTGCAGCAGCGGCTCAGGCACGAAGAAGAAAAGCCACGCGAGAAGGCACCGGCAAAAAAGGCGGCGACAAAAAAGGCGTCAACCTCGCGGCGCAGCGAAGCCGCTAGCGGATCACGTACGTAATCGTCTTCCAGTTGCCGTCTGCTTCGCGCATCACGATCACTGTTTCGGTTGCCGTCGGCCGATTGGCAAAGCTGGACTGGTACTGCAGCACGACATAGTCGCCCTCGGGTGCGCCCGGCAGCGTACGCGTGGCTTGCGCGTTGGCCAGGGTGCGCTTGGCCAACGCACCGTATGGTGTGCGTGCCTGATCGAGCGCGGCCGTCCAGTCCTTCTGGCTCACTGCCGCCTGGAAGACCTGGCCTGCGGCATGCCAGGTAGCCCCGCCGTCTCCCGCATCGGCCAGTGCCAGCCAGCGCCCGGCAGCCTCGACGCCTGCCGTGGTCTGGTCGGCCTGCTGGGCATGGACAGCCATGGTAGGGGTAGCGAACAACACGGCGATGGCGAATGGGGCGAGCTGCTGCATGACGGTCTCCTGGGCGATGGCGGGAAACCAACAGCATAGCGCGCCTGGAGCGGCCATAAACTCACACAATCTTGCGCCCGGCTACACCGGGTGGTTGAACACCTGGCGCAGGTAGGCGATGTAGGTGACGTCGGTGCACTGCGACTTGCCCGGCTCGTCCGACAGCTTGGCCACCGGCTGGCCGTTGCAGCGTACGAGCTTCATGACGATATTGATCGCCGGGAAAGGCGTGTCGTTAGTCAGCTTGGTGCCGATGCCGAAGCCCGTCATCACGCGGTCAGCGAAATGGCGGTACAGGTTCAGGGCCTTGGGGATGGTCAGCGCGTCCGAGAACACGAGACGCTTGGTGCGCGCGTTGATGCGCAGGCGCGCGTAATGCGCCAGCGCCTTTTCGCCCCACACGACCGGATCGCCCGAGTCGTGGCGCAGGCCGTCGAACAGCTTGGCAAAGTACAGGTCGAAGTCGGCCAGAAACGCGTCCATGCCGACGACATCGGTCAGCGCCGTGCCCAGGTCGCCCCGGTATTCCTGCACCCAGTTCTCGAGCGCGGCGCTCTGGAAGTCGACCAGGCGCGTGCCGAAGGCCTGGTGCGCCTGCAGGTATTCGTGCGCCATCGTGCCGATCGGGACCAGGTTGAACTTGTAGGCCAGGTAGACGTTCGACGTGCCCTTGAAGTAGACCGGCAGCTCGCGCGCCAGCGTCTGCACCACTTCGTCGTGCCACTCGCCCGAAAAGCGGCGGCGCACGCCGAAATCGAAGAACTCGAACGGGTTGGCGCGCGGGGCTTCTTCGCCGAAGGCGCGCAGCTCGTCGATCTTCTGGCGCAGGCGCGCACGCGCCACGTCCATGGCCTCGGCCTGGTCGAAGCGGCGGAAATACAGCTCGTTGACGATATACAGCACGAAGATTTCATAGCCCATCACGTGCACCAGCGGTCCGCTGGCGCGGATGCGCAGGTGTGGGCCGTCGGTCGTGACCTCGATGAACTTGCGCTGGAAGCGAAACAGCGTGAGGAAGTCAGCGAAGTCGCCCTTGATGAAGCGCAGTCCGCGCAGGTAGGCGACTTCGTGCTCGGTAAACATCATCGAGCACAGGTGATCGAGCTCGCGTTCGATGTCTTCCTTGAGCTCTGCCAGCGGATAGGCCGGCTCGTTACGGCAGCGGAATTCGTACTCGCCCGTCGCGCCCGGGTGGCTGTGCAGCAAAGCCTGCCACATCGTGAATTTATACAGATCGGTTTCAAGCAGGCTGCGAACTACTGGTTTCATCGTTGCTCCAGGTCGATGATGGGGCGGGCCGGCCTGACCAGGCCAGCCAGGGCTTGGTTCATTTGCCGGCGGCTGGCGTGCGGGTGCGGCGCTTCGGCGCAAGCATCGTGCCCGTGCAGCCGGGCGTACCGCAGCGGCAGGCGAACAGTTTCTTGAGCTTGGGCGTATGGCGCTCTTCGTAGATCAGGGCGTAATTGTAGTTCAGCTCTTCACCGGCGTCGATGTCGTGCATCGCATGGATATAGACCTTGCCTTCATCTTCGAACGCTTCGCAGTTGGGCGAGCAGGCGTGGTTAATCCAGCGCGCCTCGTTGCCGCGCCGGCCGCCGTCGATCACGCGGCCGTCGGCCAGGCTGAAATAGAAGGTGTGGTTGACCGGGCCGCCGGCCTTGTCGGCGCGCTCGGTCGCCAGGTCCCAGCTGATGCGTTCACCGCGGTACTCGATGATGCGCTCGCCGGCGGCAATGGGCTTCCTGGCGAAGACGCCGTTACCGTGGATCGGCGACTGGCGCACTTCGTACGACGGGCCGCTATCTATCGTGGCAGTGGCCGTGGCCGTGGCGGTGCTGGTGTCAGCCGGCGTGGCTGGGGTTCGCTTGGTGGTCATCGAGGTGGCGCAAGGACGAGAAAAAGAGAGCATCCATTATGGCCGCATTCGTCCAAAACGCCACGCACTTGCCGCTAGACGGGGAAATCTTCCTCGCGGTATTCGGGCGCATCGCCCGCGCCACCACTCCGCCCTGCTTCTTCGCGCCGCAACTCGACGCGCCGGATCTTGCCCGAGATGGTCTTGGGCAGCTCGCGGAACGTGATGCGCCGGATCCGCTGGTACGGCGCGAGACGCGCGCGGCTGAACGCGAACAGCGCGGCGGCCATCTCGCGGCTCGGTGCAACGCCGGCGCGCAGCGTGACAAAGGCCTTTGGCACCGACAGCCTGAGCGGATCGGGACTCGGCACGATCGCCGCTTCGAGCACGCTCTCGTGTTCGATCAGCACACTTTCAAGCTCGAAAGGGCTGATGCGGTAATCGGCCGACTTGAACACGTCGTCGTTGCGGCCCACATAAAAGTAGTAGCCGTCGCTGTCGATCGCCGCCGTGTCGCCCGTGTGGTAGTGGCCGGCGCGCATGACGTCGCGCGTCTTGTCAGCGTCGCCCTCGTAGCCCGCCATCAGGCCGACCGGATTGGCCGCCAGCACCACCGCAATCTCGCCTTCGGTGGCCGGTGCGTCGTCGATATCGAGCAGCGCGATGCGATAGCCCGGCAGCGCGCGACCCATCGAGCCGGGCTTGAGGGGCTGGCCCGGCGAGTTACCGATCTGGCAGGTGGTCTCGGACTGCCCGAAACCGTCGCGGATACGGATGCCCCAGGCACGCTCGACCTGCTCGATGACTTCGGGATTGAGCGGCTCGCCCGCCCCCACCAGTTCGCGCAGGGCCGGCTTGCAGGCCGCCAGGTCTTCCTTGATCAGCATGCGCCAGACGGTCGGCGGCGCGCACAGCGAGGTCACGCCGCAGCGCTCGATCACGTTCAGCACGGCGGCGCCGGCGAAGCGTTCGTAGTTGTAGACGAACACGGTGGCGCCCGCGTTCCAGGGTGCGAAGAAACAGCTCCAGGCGTGCTTGGCCCAGCCGGGCGAGCTGATATTCCAGTGGATGTCGCCCGCCTGCAGACCGATCCAGTACATCGTCGACAGGTGGCCGACGGGATAGCTCTGGTGCGTGTGCAGCACGAGTTTCGGCCGCGCCGTGGTGCCGGACGTGAAGTACAGCAGCAGCGGATCGGTGGCCAGCGTCTCGCCCTCGGGCACGAATACGCTCACCACGGCGTGGCTGGCGGCGTAGTCATGCCAGCCTTCATTGCTGCCTTCGTGCGCGCCGCCCACAGCGATCCGGGTAAAACAGCCCGGCAGCGCATCGAACTTGTGCGTCTCGGACGCCTGCGCGATCACGTGCCTGACGGCGCCGCGCGCAATCCGGTCGGCCAGGTCGTCGCCGGACAGCAGCATCGTCGTGGGCACCAGCACGGCGCCCAGCTTGATCCCGGCGAGCATGACTTCCCATAGTTCGACCCGGTTCGGCAGCATCAGCAGCACCCGGTCGCCACGCCGCACGCCGCAGTTGCGCAGGTACTCGGCGACCTGGCTGGAGCGGGCGGCCATGTCGGCGAACGTGATCTTGTGTTCGGTGCCGTCTTCGTCGACGACCCACAGCGCGATGCCGTGGTTGTCCCGAGCCTGGTGGTCGAAAAAGTCGAGTGCCCAGTTGAAGGTGGTCAGTTGTGGGGGCTGGTAGTCGCGGACAGCGGTGTCGTAGTCGAGCCGGTGCTGCTGGAGGAAGTCGCGCGCCTGCACGAAGCGCTGGGTGGGCGTCATGGTGGTCTCCTGATGGGGTTGCAGGGGGCAGGCTGCGCCAGAGCGCGCCTGCTGTCGTGCTGCCACACCATCATGCCACCAAATGCGCGCGGCTTGCCAATTCCCGTTGGCGGCCCGTTTCGAGAGTAGAATTCGGCTCCAACAAACTAAAGGCACGTGATGAAAAAGACTGACATGGCAAAAGGCGACGCCAAGAAGATTCAAGGCCAGATGGCTGCCCGGGGCGCCGTCGTCGGCGCGCCAGCAAAAGATGCGGCACCGGATCGCCGCGAACAGCGCGAACGCGATCGCGCGCTGGGACTGGTGCCGTTCGCCGTCAAGCTCAATGGCGACCTGGTGGCGCAGCTGCAAACGCTGAGCAAGGAGCGCGGCGTCGAACTCAATGCGCTGGTGGCTGAGTTGCTGCAAAAAGGCCTGGCCGACTAACGCTGACTGGCAGTTTCAGGGCGTTCACCAAATTGCTTGACAATACTTTCTGGCAATCCTAAAGTGATATCACTTTGATGTCACACCCACCCAGAAGAGGTTCAAGCATGAACGCATCGCACACCCGCCGCGAAAAGGCATTTTCGTCCGCGAATGGCTACCTGGCCGCCTGCGCCGGCATTGTTTTTCTGTTGGGTGCGGCCTACCTGTTCAAGACCGGGGTCGAGACGCCCGCCGGCTTGCCGCTGCTGGGTGCGGTCGCGCTGGGACTCGCCGGTCTGCTGTGCCTGACGGGCCTCTTCATGCTGCAGCCGAACGAGAGCGCGATCCTCACCCTGTTCGGCAAGTACATCGGCACCGACCGCAGTGAAGGCCTGCGCTGGGCCTTCCCGCTGTACGTCAAGCGGCGCCTGTCGCTGCGCGCCCGCAACTTCAATGCGCCCACGCTGAAGGTCAACGACAAGCGCGGCAACCCGGTGGAAATCAGTGCGGCCGTCGTCTGGCGCGTGCGCGATACGGCGCAAGCCGTGTTCGAAGTCGACGATTTCGAGCGCTACGTGTCGATCCAGGCCGAAGCGGCGCTGCGGCACCTGGCCTCGCAATACGCGTATGACGAAGGCGAGGATCTGCCGCAGGGCGAGACCACACTGCGCGCCGGCATGGACGTCGTCGCCGACGCCCTCAAGACCGAGCTGCAGGCGCGCTTCGAAGCGGCCGGTGTCGAGGTGCTCGACGCCAAGCTGACCCACCTCGCTTACGCCGCCGAAATCGCCCAGGTCATGCTGCGGCGCCAGCAAGCCGAAGCCATCATCAGCGCCCGCAGCAAGATCGTGCATGGCGCCGTGAGCATGGTCGAAGCGGCGTTGAAAGGGTTGTCGGAGCGCGGCATCGTCGAACTGGACGACGAGCGCAAGGCGGCGATGGTCAGCAATCTGCTCGTGGTACTGTGCTCGGACAAGGAAACGCAACCGATCATCAACACGGGCACGCTGTACAACTAGCGGCCGACCAGTATGGCAAGTCCAGGAAAAAAAGCATTCGCGCTACGGATCGACCCGGCGCTGTGGGATGAACTGCAGCGCCTGGCCGCGCGCGACCTGCGCAGCGTGAACGCGGAAATCGAATTCCTGCTGCGCGAAGGCCTGGCCCGGCGCGGCGTGAAGCTCGCTGAGCCAAGGGGCCAGAGCGATACTGACGGGGAAAGCTGACGGCGGGACTATAATCGGGGCTGAACCTCTGCCGGCCTACCCCATGATCCCCGCCTCACCCTCCCCGTCCACACCGCTCGTCAACATCCAGGCGCTCAAGTCCTGCGCCGCCTGCAGCATGCACCAGCTGTGTCTTCCGATGGGCCTCGAAGACGCCGACATCGTGCGCCTCGACCAGATCATCGGCCGGCGCCGGCGGCTGGCGCGCGACGAGCGCCTGTACCAGGTCGGCGAGCCGTTTCGCAACCTGTACGCGGTGCGCTTCGGCCACTTCAAGACCTTCCAGGTCAACGCGGCCGGCGAAGCCCAGATCACGGGCTTCCAGATGGCCGGTGAATTGCTGGGCATGGACGCGATCAGCGGCACCCACCACTGCGACGCCGTTGCGCTCGAGGACAGCGAAGTGTGCGAGATCCCGTTCGTGCGGCTCGAAGAACTGTTCGGCGAAGTGCCGGCGCTGCTGCGCCACTTCCACCGCATCATGAGCCAGGAAATCACGCGCGAGCAGAACGTCATGCTCCTGCTGGGGAATATGCGCGCCGAGCAGCGCTTCGCTGTCTTCCTGGTCAACCTGTCGGCGCGTTATGCAGCGCGCGGCTATTCAAGCACGCAGTTCCAGCTGCGCATGTCGCGCGAAGACATCGGCAATTACCTTGGCCTGACCATCGAGAGCATCAGCCGCCTGCTGTCGCGCTTTAAAAAGCAGGGCTGGATCGACGTGGACAAGCGCGAGCTGACGCTGCGCGATCCGGTCAAGCTCAAGGCGCTGGCGGCGGGCACGGATGTGTGCAGCCCGATGGAATGATACGGAGATCGAAGCAGGTAGCGCCCGGCGCACCCTCGGAGCGCAAGTTGTAATACCCGGTTTCAAAGCCAGCAGGCGCAGCCAGGCGGACGTAAGATCGGCATCGAATCGTCGTGACGATTCACTGACAATTCGTCGACGATGCCCTGACTACCTACCTGCCCACTTGCCATGATTCCTGCACGCCCCTTCCTGCCCTTGCTGTTGTCTGCATTGATCCTCGCTGCCCCGCTCCCGGTGGCCGCGTCGATCCTGCCCGACGTGCCGGACATCAGCGCCGTCACCGACTACCGCCCCAAGATTCCGCTGCGCGTCTACAGCGCCGACAAGGTGCTGATCGGCGAATTCGGCGCCGAGCGGCGCGACTTCGTGCAAATCGCGAAAGTGCCCGCCCTGATGAAGACGGCTGTGCTGGCGATCGAAGACACGCGCTTCTACGAGCATGGCGGCATCGACTGGATCCGGGCACTGGGCGCGGCCAAGGCCAATATCACGGACTTCGGCAGCCAGGGCGCCTCGACGATCACGATGCAGGTGGCGCGCAACTTCTTCCTGTCGCGTGACAAAACGCTGCCACGCAAGCTCACCGAAATCGCGCTGGCCTACAAAATCGAAAAGGCGCTGACCAAGGACCAGATCCTCGAGGTCTACCTGAACCAGATCTATCTGGGTCAGCGCTCGTACGGCTTTTCCAGCGCGGCGCGCACCTATTTTGGCAAATCGCTGGACGACCTGACGCTGGCGGAAACGGCGATGCTGGCCGGCCTGCCGCAGAATCCATCGAGCAGCAATCCCATCACGAATCCGGCAGCGGCAAAGAAGCGCCAGCAGACGGTCCTGCGCCGCATGTTCGAGTTAAAGGCGATCACCGAGCCGCAGTACCGGCGCGCGCTGGCCGAGCCATTGACACTCAGACGTGACGGCGCCGGCTACGGCGGGCGCGCCGCCTGGGTCGCCGAGATCGCGCGCCAGGCCGTGCACACGCGCTTCGGCGCAGCGGCCTACGAACGGGGGATCACGGTAACGACGACCGTCATCGCCGCCGAACAGGAAGCCGCCTGGGATGCGGTACGCCGCAACGTGGTCGCCTATAACCGGCGCCACGGCTACCGCGGCCCGGAGGCGCGCATCGCGTTGCCGGCCGCAGGTGACGCGCGCGACGATGCGGTGGCCGCTGCGCTGCAGAAACGCCCGGCCGTGGATGGCTTCGTGCCCGCCGTCGTCGTCAGCGCCTCGGCCAAACGCGTACGGGCTGCGACGACGAGTGGCGAGACGATCGAGATCACCGGCGCTGGCCTGAAGTTCGCAGCAGGTGCGCTTGCATCTGCTGCGAAAGCCGGCGTGAAACTCTCCCCCGGCGCCGTCATCCGCCTGAGCAAATCGCAAGGCGACTGGGCGATCACGCAGCTGCCCGAGGTAGCGGCCGCATTCGTCGCGGTCGATGCCGGGACGGGCGCCTACCGCGCGCTGGTCGGCGGCTTCGACTTCGGGCTGAACAAATTCAATCACGTGACGCAAGCCTGGCGCCAGCCGGGATCGAGCATCAAGCCGTTCGTGTATTCGGCGGGCCTGGAACGGGGCTTCTTCCCGGGCACAACGATTCTCGACGCACCGCTCGACCTTGGCGGCGACAACGGCGCTGCCGCCTGGTCGCCGCGCAATGACGACAATACTTTCGAGGGCCCCGTGACGGTGCGCCATGCGCTGACGCGCTCGAGGAACGTGCCCACCGTGCGCATGCTGCAGGCGATTGGCGTGGACGACACGCGCGCGCACCTGGCGCAGTTTGGCTTCGACGCCGCGCGCCATCCGCGCAACCTGACCATGGCCCTTGGCACGGGCGCCGTCACGCCGCTGCAGATGGCGGGCGCCTACACGGTGCTCGCCAACGGTGGTTACCGGGTCGAACCGTGGCTGATCGCCCGCATCCAGGATGGCGACGGCAAGGTCGTCTACGAACACGCCCGCAAGGAACCGGTGCGCGTGCTCGATGCGCGCAACGCGTTCATCACCGACAGCATGCTGCGCGACGTGGCGCGCGTGGGTACGGCGGCAGCCGCGTCACGCCAGCTGGGGCGCAGTGACCTGGCCGGCAAGACAGGCACGACGAGCAATGCGATCGACGGCTGGTTCGCCGGCTACAGCGGTCCGGTGGTGGCGGTGGCGTGGATGGGCTATGACGAACCGCGCTCGCTGGGCGGGCGCGAATTCGGCGCGACGCTCGCGCTGCCGATCTGGGTCGACTACATGCGTGTCGCGCTGGCCAAAGCCCCAGAACGCGCGCCGCTGGTGCCCGACGGCGTCGTGAACGTCGCTGGCGACTGGGTGTATGCGGAGTATGCGGATCAGCAGCAGCGGCAGGAAGAGTCACCACCGCCGCCGCCAGTGGACAGCATCGACACGCTGATGGAGAACCTGTCGCAGGAAGCCCCGCCGCGCCAGTAGCTACAGCTCGATCACGAGCGCCGGACGATACCCTTCCTGCTCGCCCTTGCTCAGATACCCGAGCGGATTGGCGATGACGCGGCAGCCCCACGACAGCGGGCCGTCGCGGCCCTCGACCACGTAATCATTCGCGCAATGCAGGTGGCCATGCATCCACACCTGCGCGCGCTTGAACAGTTCATCGAGCGAATTGCAGAAGCCGGCCGTGCCGGGTGTCTTGCCGTAGCGCGGGTCGGCGCTCTCGAGGCTCGGGGCAAAATGCGTGACGACGACCGTTTTGCCCTCGAACGGCGTGGCCAGCGCAGCGCGCAGCCAGGCCTGGCAATCGAGCGCCAGCGCGCGGATGCCCTCGGCCAGCACCGGCTCGCCATCCTTGATGGTCGTGTTCTTGCTCAGGTAGTAGTTCGCGGCGCGGAAGGCCTTGGTGCGCTGCTGCAGCTGCTTCGTCAGCGGCGCGCCCTCTTCCACCAGTGCGTCGAAGTCGCTCCACAGCGTGGTGCCGATGAAGCGCACATTATCGATGGTGACGACCTCGCGATCCAGCCAGGTGATGCCCAGGCGCGCGCAGGTGTCTTGCAGGCGCGCGTAGGTGGCGTCGTAGTCGAGCGCGTCGAATTCGTGGTTACCGGGGATGAACAGGACCTGCGCCTGCGCCAGGGCAGGCACCAGCAGTGGGGAAAAACGTTCCAGCCCGAAGTCCTGCGTGGGCAGGCGCGAGCCGGGTTGGTACGAGCCGATGTCGCCGGCCAGCACCACGACGTGGGTGCCGGGCAAAATCTGCGGCTGGAAGTCGGGGTACCGTTCGAGGTGGATGTCGGAAAAAAGCTGTATGCGCATGGCCGGCGAGTATAGCGCAAGCGCCCTTCGCCGGCCCGCAACGCACGCGGGTCAAAAGCCGATCTTAGAACCCGATATTGGCCGTCAGGCTGGCCGAACGCGCCACGCCGGGCGTGTAGCGGTAGCCGCTTTTGTTGATCGCGACGACGTATTTTTCGTCGGTCAGGTTGTAGACGTTCAGGCGCAGGTCGATGTTCTTCGTCAAGCGGTACCCCAGCATCGCATCGACCACCCAGTACGAATCGGTGTAGGCCGGGGTGCCGATGGCGCCGTCGGTGCCGCGTTTGAGCTTGTCCGAGAAGCGCGCCCCGCCGCCGATGCGCAGGCCCCATGGCAGATCGTACGAGGTCCAGGCAGTGAACGACTGCTTCGGCGTGTAGGTCAGGCTGTTCTCGCCCGAGGCAGTGACGTTGCGGCCCGCTTCCACGCTGGTGTCCATGTAGACGTAGCCGGCGCTGACGAGCCAGTGCGGCGCCAGTTCGCCCGTTGCGCCCAGCTCGATGCCCTGCACGCGTTTCTCGCCCGTCTGGTAGTACTGCAGGTTGACCGGATCCTGCTCGACCTCGTTCTTGACATCGGTGCGGAACAGCGCGCCCGACAGCGACAGCTTGGACTTGAGCAGATCGAGCTTGCCGCCAAATTCGGTGGTGGTCGACTCTTGCGGATCGTAGATTGGATTCTGCGCGCTGTTGACATTGCCCGAGACCGTGAAGTTGCCGCCCGGCGGCTGCTTCGAGCTGGCCACCATCGCATACACGCTGCTGTTGGCGGTCGGCTTGTACAGGGCCGACAGCTTGCCGTTGACCAGGTTGTCGCCGACCTTGAAACGGTTCGCCACGAGCACGTTATTGGTCAGTGCCACGGTCGAATAGTCAGCGCGGAAATGGTCGACCCGCACGCCGCCGTTGATGATCCAGCGCTCGCCGATCTTGGCGGTATCGAACACGTACAAACTCTGCGTATCGACCTCGCCTTCGTTGTAGGCGCCGGTGCGGCGCACGTTCACGGGCGTGGTCGGGGCATCGTTCGGGTTCGGGTTGTAGATGTTCGCGGCCGGCAGCGTGCCCAGGCCCGTCAGGCCCCAGGTGGTTTGGCGCTCGCTGGTCAATTCCAGACCGCTCACCAGCGTGTGCTTGACCGCGCCGGTGTCGAACTGCGACGTCAGCGTCGTCACGTTGGTCAGGATTTTATTTTCCTGGTCCTTGCCGGTGCGGATGCTGCGCGCCAGCGTCCACGTGTTCGGGTCGGCCGGGTTCGGGGTGCCCAGGTTGGCGGCGCTGGTCAGGAATGCACTGAGCAAGTAGTCCTGCGACGTCTTGCCGTAGCGGCTCGTGTTCTGCAACTTCATCGTCGGCGAGAAGTCATGCTCGATGCGCACCGTGGCCATGTCGGCCTTCACGTCGTCGTAGTCACCGGTCGAACCATAGAAGTTCTTAGGATCGACCTTCTTGCCGTCCGTGACAAAAGGCCGCGTGCGGTCCGGGCTCGTGTACCCAGGCAGACCGATGACGTAGACGCCACCGTCGGGGATGTTGTTCTGGTCGACGTGCAGGTAGTCCAGATGCACGCGCGTGGCGCCGTTCAGGCCAAAGCCGATGCTCGGCGCGATTGCCCAGCGCTTGTTTTCGACCACGTCGCGTGAGGCGCTGCCCGCATCCTGGGCCAGCACGTTCAGACGCACGGCAATCCCGCGCTCTTCGTCGAGCACCTGGTTGATGTCGGCCGTCACGCGCTTTTGCGAGCCGCTGCCGCCGGTGATCGCGGTCGACATCGCGTTGGTCATGCTGGCCTTCTTCGACACCAGGTTGACCGAACCGGTTGGCGAGCCGCGGCCATTGTCGGTGCCCGCCGGGCCCTTGAGCACTTCGATCTGTTCGAGGTTGAAGACGTCGCGCGAGATCGAGCCGATGTCGCGCACGCCGTCGACGAAAATGGAGCTCGACGTATCGAAGCCGCGCATGAAGATCGCGTCGCCGGTGGTGGTGTTGCCGTTCTCGCCCAGGAAGAACGCACCCACGCCTGGCGTGTTGCGCAGCGCTTCGGTGAGCGTCAGGGCGCCCTGCTGCTCGAACAGTTCTTTCTTGATGACCTGGAGCGTCTGCGCGGTATCGACCAGGCGCTCGGTGTACTTGGGCGACGACGCCTGTTCGGCGCGGAACGCGTTTTCGTATTTGCCGACGATTTCGACCTTAGTTTCAGGAACGACGTCGACGGGGGCCGCTGCATCGATGCCGGCAGCCTGCGCGCCGAGCGGCAACAGGACAGCGGCCAGCGCGGTGCGCATGACCTGGTTGCGGGTGGACGAATGCTTGCGGCTTGTTATTGCTTTCATGGCGAGGCGGTCTCTTTGCTGTGAGTGAGTGAAAACACTGCTTGAAAAACAATGATTCTAACGGGAATGTAAGGACATGTAAACGATAATCATTATCATTTGCATTCGTACGACACCATTGAGACAGGTCATGCCAGGCTAACAACCAGCAACCATGAGAGATGGGGAAACGCCCATGCAGGGCAGCGCGCGCGCCCCTGTCGGGCTGATCTGTCTGCAGGTCAGCAGACTTTGCGGGGAGTTTACGGGGACGGTTGCAATCACGCAGCGCGTGTTGCGCATCCGGGTCTGGCAGCAGCCGCGACCCGGGACGCAAAATTCACGGTAGGTATGGAGCGGACCGGACGACCCAGAGGGAAAGGATTGGTGTCAGGTCTGAGAAAGGATTGGTATCAGATCTGACATTCAGACACGCCTCGGCAGTAACGCACCCGTATCCGTCTGACTGGAATACGTGTTGCATTGAGCTTGCGTCAGAATGCCAGACCTGGCACATCAATCAGCCTGGCACCTCCATGCGCGCCCCGCTGAGGCTGAGAACAGCGCTTTTCGTGCTTGCCTTCCGGATTGCGGCAACAGGCTTGCGTGCAACCGGCGTGGTCGAGACACTGGCAGCAGGCTGCACGTTGCCGCCTCGCGTTGTCTGCGCACCCGAAACCAGTTTGAAGCTGTCGACCAGCTGGGTCAATTTTCCTGCCTGGCTCTGCATGTTTTCGGCAGCGGCTGACGCCTGTTCGACCAGCGCCGCGTTTTGCTGCGTCACTTCGTCCATTTGCGTGATCGCATGGTTGACCTGTTCGATGCCTTCACTTTGCTCCTGGCTGGCGGAGGTGATGTCGCTCATGTAGCCCGCGACCTGCTGCACCTGTGTAACGATCTCATCCATCGTCTTGCCCGCATCGTCAACCAGCTTGCTGCCAGCCTCGACTTTTTCCACCGAGTCGCCGATCAGGGACTTGATCTCTTTGGCGGCGCCTGCAGAGCGCTGCGCAAGATTGCGCACCTCGGCGGCCACCACGGCGAAGCCGCGGCCCTGTTCACCGGCGCGCGCCGCCTCGACTGCAGCGTTCAGGGCCAGGATATTCGTCTGGAATGCAATGCCGTCGATGACGCCGATGATATCGACGATCCTGCGCGAGCTTTCCCTGATCGATCCCATCGTGCCGACCACCTGGCCAACCGCCTTGCCGCCTTTGATCGCCGTTTCGGAGGCAGACGCAACCAGTCGGTTCGCCTCGCGTGCACTGTCAGCGTTCTGTTTGACGGTGCTCGTCAGTTCTTCCATCGACGAGGCGGTTTCCTCCAGCGAACTCGCCTGCGATTCGGTGCGGGCCGACAGGTTGGCATTGCCAGTTGCGATTTCCGCCGCACCGATATTGACAACATCGGTCGCTTCCTTGATCTGGCCGACCAACAGCTTCACATTCGTTTGCAGCACGCGCAGCGTTTGCATCATCTGCGCAAATTCGTCGTCGCCGTTGGCGTCGATCCTGGCGCTCAGGTCGCCGGCGCTCATCCGTTCGATATCCTGCTTGACGTTTCGCAGCGGCACGACGACCGCGCGGTACAGCAGGAATCCGGACACCAGACCAAAGACGATGCCGATGGTGGACGCGGCGATCGACCATGCGTCCAATTGCTGGTTTCCCGAAGCCGAGAACAGCAGGTTTGCCATGAACAACAGCGTCAACAGACCGGACGACAGCATGATTTTCGATCTGATCGACAGGATCGCCAGCAAGTCGAAGCGCCGGAAGAATGAGCGTGCGACGATCGAGCCGCCGTGCACTTCGAATTCGTTGCTGCCACTCTTGATCGCCCGATAGGCCTGCTCAGCGGCAGCCACCTGCTCCCGGCTCGGCTTGACCCGAACCGATGTGTAGCCGACCATTTTGCCGTCTTCCAGCATGGGCGCGGCATTGGCCTCGACCCAATAATAATCGCCGTTCTTGCAGCGATTTTTCACCATGCCAGTCCATGCTTTTCCAGCCTTGATCGTGCTCCAGAAATCATTGAACGCTTCCGCCGGCATATCCGGGTGACGCACGATATTTTGCGGAGAACCAATCAGTTCTTCTTCCGAGAAGCCGCTGATTTTGCAGAAATCATGATTGACGTACGTGATATTTCCGTTCAAGTCAGTTTTGGAAACAACCGTTTCCGTCTCCTTCAAGATGTATTCGGAATTCGTAACTGGCATATTGGTTCGCATGGCTGTCTCCCTGGATAGTGCGTTGTCATTCAATCGAGCTGTATTACATTGTCATTGGCGCGTTTGGGCCGCCGGTGCCATGTCAGTACTGCACATCAGCGTTCGGCATTCGACGGCAGCGGATTGGGTGGCCGCCTTGATCGCTGCGAATATTTTGCCCGGCCATACTTACGCACTGCATCGATCACATCGTGCAAGGTCAGCAATAACCTGATGCCTCTTGGCGAACGGTTCAATCCTGTCGCACCTGCGCCGCCTATCCAGATTTCCATGCTCTGCGGTACCACGCTGCGCAGCTCTTTTAAATAAGGAAGAATCCGTCGCTTTGGAAATGCTGCGCTAAAGCATAGACAGACGATATCTGCGCGATAATCGGCGGCGGCAACCGGTATCTCTTGAACAGGCGTCTCGGGGCCCAGCGAAATGCAGCACGCGCCGTGTAGCGACGCCAAACCGTTCACCATCAGAATGCCCAGCGTATGCAGCTCGCCGGATGGCGTCGTGATCAACATGCGGGGGCGGCCGTCGGGTTTTGTTACCTGTGATATTGCCTCGCGAATTAAGCTCTGTATCATTTCTGAATACACATGCTCATCTCGAATGCCAATTCTTCCTTCTTCCCAGGCTGTTCCCACAGCGCCGTTCAGCGGACACATTACTTCCAGGACAAATCTTTCCAGGCCAAGGCGTCCGACTTCCTGTTTGAGTCGGGATTCCAGCGCGGTGCGGTCACGCGACTTAAGCAGCGTCATCAACTCGTTCACTAACAGGGATTCTGTAGCAGTCACTGATATCGCGATGCTCTGTTCGTGCAGCAGAGATTGCAACGCCTCCTCACTCATTGGCACCAGCTGGGATGGACGCATGCCGTTGTCGATCAGCCGTTTGATCAGCTTGAGGCGTGCCGTCTGGTGCGCCGCGTAGACCCGATGGCCGCTGGCGTCTCGCTCTGGCACAGGAAAACCATAGCGTTCTTCCCACTTGCGTAACACTTCCTTCGAAATGCCACTATCAAGGGAGATTGCTGCAATTGTGCAAACATCCGACATGGAAACCTCGGTTTTTATCTAAATGTCTTAGACAAAAGTATGATTTATTCCTTACCTCAATGCAACATGTATTTACATTTGCGAAATATCATTTCGAACAAATAACTTTTGAATCTAAGTGGGTTGTTCAGTAATATCGCAATGGCTTTATTCATCGGTGTTTGAACTTCAGTAGACGAACATTCAGATTCGGAAGTTGGTGTTACCTTCCAGCGTCGAGAAAAAGTTTTCTGACCGATGCAGAACGCATGCGCAAGCGCTGGTTTCCCTTTTCGGCATCAGGACGGCGCCCCATGTCAACCGCTTTCCAGGCACAACAAGGTATCCACCGGATTGCAAATGGGTGCAGAGCCAGTTTAATGTGTCTAAATTGGCACGTTGCCAGCCTGGATTGCGCTAAACTTCAAATCAGCCGACGCAGTCGTCCAACACTCACCACGAACCAATTCATGAAACATCTTGCTGTCGCCGCTGCCCTCATCCTGTGTTCAGCTCAAGCCGTTGCATGCCCCTTGTCCGATGCCATATCAACCCGTTATGGCATCTCGTTCTCAGGTTTTAAAACGCCGATTCCGGCAGCGACAGCGCCGGACATGACCGATCCTGGATCATTCATCCGGGTTGCGGTCCGCGACAACAGCAAGGTGTCCGATGGCTTCCGCCATACGATCGTCATGAACACCAAAACAAAGACAGCGTGGGTCCTTCGCACCGGCGGTTTCGCCAGCGTGTATGACTGGTTCGGCCCAGTGGATGCGCAGCATGTCTCAATCCAGAATTGCAGGTCAGACCACATGCCAGCGGACCTGCGCGCTCTATAAAAAAACATCCCCGCGCAGGCCAGGCCTGCGCGGGGATGTCGTCATCTCACCGGCTCTACCAACAACGCGCTAACGCACTACGCCCGCCATCACGCCTTCTTTTGCCCCGCAATCCAGTTGTCCACCAGATTACCCAGCACATCCAGCGGCACCGACCCGGCGCCCAGCACCAGGTCATGGAACGCCGGCAGCGAGAACTTGTCACCCAGTTCGGTCTGCGCCTTCTGGCGCAGTTCCAGGATGCGCAGCATGCCGATCATGTAGGCATTGGCCTGGCCTGGCCAGACGATGTAGCGCTCGGTTTCCTGCACACCCATGCCGTAGTCGATCGCCTGCTGGCGCGTCCAGTTCTTGGTGTGCAGGCCGGTGTCGGCCACCAGGCGGCGGGCGCGGAACAGTTCCGACCCCAGCGCGCCGAGCAGGCCGGGCACGTCGCCTTCATACCAGCCCTGCTCCACCGCCAGGCGCTCGGTGTACAGCGCCCAGCCTTCCGAGTGCGCGCTGCCGCCGCTGAAGATGCGCTGGCTGCGGAACTTCGGCAGATCCTTCATCTCCTGCTGGATCGCGAGCTGGAAGTGGTGGCCCGGCACGGCCTCGTGGTACGACAGGCTGCGCATGCGGATCATCGGGAACGTCGGGCCGACCAGTGGCACCCAGAAGATGCCAGGGCGCGTGCCATCCGGCGCCGGCATGCTGTAGTGGGCGGCGGCCGACGGCTCCGTCATCGGCGGGACGCGGCGCACGTCTACCGGTGCGCGTGGCTTGAGGTTGAACAGCGGCGCGCTACGACGCTCGGCGTCGCGCACCATCTCGTTGTAGCTGGCGATGATGCCCGGGCGCGGATCGCCCTCGCCTTTCGGCTGGAAGCGCGCGTCGAGCTGCTTCATGCGCGCTTCGATGCCACCCTCGCTCAGACCCAGCGACCGCAAATGCTTGTCCATCTCCGCCTCGATGCGCGCCACTTCGCGCAAGCCGATCGTGTGGATCTGGTCGGCGGTGAGCTTGGTGCTGGTGAAGTTTTCCAATGCGCGCGCATACGCGGCGGCGCCGTTCGGCAGGCGCGAGATGCCGGCCACGTCGGTGGTCGCCGGATGGATCTCGGCCATGAAGGCCTGCACGCGCGCATAGGCCGGGCGCACCTTCGTCTCGACGATGCGGGTAGCGCGGGCGATGGCGGCGCTGCGCGCTTCCGGGGTCAGGTCTTTCAGCTCGGCGCTGCGCTCGGTCAGCGACGTCACGAACACGTTCTCGGCCGCTGAGGGCTTGAGGAAGTGGTCGACCTGGAATTGCGCGCGCTCGAGGATGAAGCGCGGCGGGATCAGCTTCTTCGCCGCGGCGCCCCGTGCGCGCACCAGCGCTTCGTCCATGCGCATGCCCACCTGGTCCAGGCGCGCCAGGTAGCTGTCGACGTCCTGCTTGTTGCGCATCGGGTGCGTGTTGGTCATGAAGTTGACCAGGCCATTCTGCACGCCGCTGAACTGCGAGAACACGAAGTTGTAGTCTTCGAACGGCTCGTTGGCGATCACGTTGTCCAGCGACCAGCGCATGACGGATGCCGAGATCTTCTGGGTCGCATCCAGCGGGGCATTCTTGAAGCCATCCAGGCGCTTGAGGCCTTCGCGGGCCAGCGCCACGGCTTTCTGGCGATGCGCGGCGGTCAGCGGCGTCAGTTCGCGATCCAGGCGCGCCTGCTCGGCGCCGCTGAAGTACTGGGTCGACGTGGCCGATTGTGGCGACAGGCGCACCCAGTCTTCGGCGAAGCGGTCGGCCCAGACGTTGAACGCGGCGTCCGGTTTGCTCGCGCTGGCCTGCGCGACGGGCGCCGGCGCGGCTGCTGCCGGCAAAGCCACCCCGGCGAGCATGGCGGGAACGAACAGGGCGGCGATGAGGGCGCGCGTGCTGCGCTGGCGGGTCAATGGCATGTCGTGGGCTTCCTTGTGATTGTCTGTCGGCGGCGATGGCTGCTTTTTGCCGTGAAGAATCTAACATGGAAGTAAACAAATCGACAACATGGGTGTTGCGGTGCGGCGTAAGTACTGTGCTACCAACGACGAACCTTAATCAATCCGTATAGCCGCGCGCCGCCATCAACATCCGGTCCTTGAAGATGCTTTCACCGCAGTAGCACAGCAGCGCGGCCGCGATGCAGGCCAGTACCTTCCAGCCCAGCAGCAGGCTGCCGATGCACACGACGGCCGCGCCGATGGCGAGGCGAATCGCGAACGTGCGGCGGGTCATGCCGAAGACGAAGCGGCTGCGCGGGCGCGTGTGCAGGAACACGACGAACATCAGCCAATAGCCAATCGCGTAGACGAAATACAGCAGCGCGCCGATGCCCAGCGCGAAGCCGACACCGGGCACGCGAAAGGCCAGCAACCCGCCAAGGCCAAGGGCCAGCCAGTACAACATGAGGTTCCGGTACTGCACATGCTCTCCCGATCGATCGACAGCGGCATCTTACAATACCGCCACCATTCATCCGACGAGGCGACACACCCATGCAGGCATTGCGCGACAAGCTGGAACACCGCCAGATCGCCATCAATTTCGGCGCTGTCGCGCTGGCGCTCATCGTGGCGGGCTGGATGCCGGCAACGTCCAGCTTGGGCCCCGTCATCAATCCGGCGCTGGCCTTCATGCTGTTCGTGACCTTTCTGCAGGTGCCGCTGGCGCAATTGGGCCGCGCTTTCACGCACCTGCGCTTTCTGGCCGCGCTCCTGGCCACCAACTTTCTCGTCATCCCCCTGCTGGTCGCGTGCCTGCTGCCGCTGGCGCCGGCCGATCCGCTCATCCGGCTCGGTGTCCTGCTCGTGCTACTCGCGCCCTGCATCGATTACGTGGTCACGTTCTCGCACCTGGGCCGCGCCGATGCGCGTGCCCTGCTGGCGGCAACGCCGGTACTGCTGGTGGCGCAGATGGCGCTGCTGCCGGTCTATTTGCGCATCCTGCTGGGCGACGCTGCCGCCGCCCTGATCCAGCCGGCGCCCTTCATCGACGCCTTCGTCTGGCTGATCGCCGCGCCGCTGGTACTGGCGGGCGCGGTTCAGTATTGGGCAGCACGCACGCGCGCTGGTGCGCAGGCCGCCGCGGTGCTTGGCGTGCTACCGGTGCCGGCCACGGCGCTCGTGCTGTTCGTCGTGGTAGCGTCCGTGCTGCCGCAACTGGGCCAGGCGCGCGCAGCCGCGCTGGCTGTCATTCCCGTCTACATTGCCTTCGCGGTGCTGGCGCCGCTGGCCGGCTGGTTTGTCGCGCGTTTGTTCCGGCTGGCGGTGCCCGCCGCGCGCGCCGTCGCTTTCAGCGGCGCCACGCGCAACTCGCTCGTGATCCTGCCGCTGGCGCTTGCCGTGCCGGGCGCGCTGCCGCTGCTGCCGGCGATCATCGTGACGCAGACGCTGGTCGAGCTGATCGCCGAACTGGTCTACGTGCGCGCCATCGCACGCCTGGGCGGCGGCGACTGACGCTTGGGCCAGCGCAGACCCTGGTGCGGCGTCTTGGCCTGAGCTGCCCGGCATCAAGGATGATCCATCGGCGCATGCCCATGATGTTTCCACATGGAATCAATGGAGACTGCCGTGGAAACCCTTCTTGAGGAAGCAACCGACGCGCCCCCGACGACGCCCAGCAAAGCGTGCACGCTCGACGCCAGCTTGCCGCTGTGGAATCCGCGCGCAGCAACGTATCTGGGCGCGCTGCTCTCGCCTGCCTTCAGCGCCTACATCCACATGTGCAACTGGGATACGCTGGGCGAAGACGACCAGTCTCTGGAAGCGCGGGCCTGGTGCTGCATGCTGCTCGGTTACTTCGTCGCGTTTGGCGTGCTGCTCGGCGTAAGCGACATCGTCGGGCGCAATCTGGCGCCGCCCGTCTCGGCAACGATCGGCCTGCTGGCCGGCTGGCATGTCTGGGGCGGCCGCGCGCAGGAACGCTATGTCGCGGTCATCACGGGCGGCGCCTACACGCGCCGCCCGTGGTATGGCGTCATCCTGGCAGCGCTGGGCGTGCTGGCGGTGCTGGTCGTGATGGTGGCGGTCGTGGTGCGCGTCGTGCGGGGCTGATGCCGCGCCTAGATCGTGCGCGAAAAGCGCGGCCCACCGGCTTGCTGGCCAAGGTAGCGATCGAACACCATGCACAGGTTGCGGATCAACAGGCGCCCCTTGGGCGTGACGCTGATCCAGGCGTCGTCCACCTGCACCAGGCCATCGGCCTGCAGCGCGCGCAGTGCCGCCAGCTCGGCCGCGAAGTGGTCGGCGAACACGATCGGAAATGCCTGCTCGATGGCGCCGATCGACAACTCGAACTGGCACATCAGCTTCTGAATGATCGCGCGGCGCAGCAGGTCGTCCATGCCAAGACGGATGCCGCGCTGGAGCGGCAGCGTGCCGGCATCGATCAGCGCGTAGTAGTCCTCGAGCGTCTTGGCGTTCTGGCTGTAGGTCGCGCCCACGGCGCCGATGCTTGACACGCCGCATGCGACCAGATCGGCATCGGCATGCGTGGAATAGCCCTGGAAATTGCGGTGCAGCCGGCCCTGGCGCTGGGCCACGGCGAGGTCGTCGCCCGGCTTGGCAAAATGGTCCATCCCGATATACACGTAACCCGCCGCGCCCAGGCGCTCGATGCACAGCTGGAGCATGGCGAGCTTGGTATCGGCGCTCGGCATGTCGGCTTCCAGGATGCGCCGCTGCGGCTTGAACAGATGCGGCATGTGGGCATAGTGGTAGACCGAGATGCGATCCGGGCTGGCCTGAATTACCTTCTCGAGCGTCTGCGCCATGCTGACCAGCGTCTGCTTCGGCAAGCCGTAGATCAGGTCGATGCTCACCGAGCGGAAACCGGCAGCGCGCGCGGCATCGATGATGGCCACGGTCTCGGCTTCGGGCTGGACGCGGTTCACGGCGCGCTGCACGTCTGGATCGAAATCCTGCACGCCCAAGCTGATGCGATTGAACCCCTGCTGGCGCAGGCTGTGCACGCGCTCGGGCGACACGGTGCGCGGGTCCACCTCAATCCCGTACTCGCCAAGGGCATCTGGCGCGAACCGGAAGCTGGCCTGCAGATGCGCCATCAGGTCGTCCATTTCGGCGTCGAGCAGAAAAGTCGGCGTGCCGCCGCCAAAGTGCAGTTGTTCGACCTCGTTCATGCCGGCGAACAGCTGGCTTTGCATCGTGATTTCGCGCTTGAGGTAATCGAGGTAGGTGGCGGCCCGCTCGTGTTTGCGCGTGACGATCTTGTTGCAGGCGCAGTAGTAGCAGACCGTGTCGCAAAACGGGATGTGCACGTACAGCGACAGCGGACGCCCGCCGCGCTGGCGCCGCGCTGCGACGGCTTCCAGATAGTCGCCAGGGCCGAAGTCGGCGCCGAAGCGGTCGGCAGTGGGATACGAGGTGTAGCGCGGCCCCGACTTGCCCAGGCGGGCCAGCAAGGCGCCATCAAACTGGGCGGCAGGAAAGACGATGGCGGAACGTACCGCAGGAGGGATTTCGGCGTGACCCGGCATGATGAACAACTCCAGCAAAAGATTTCAGCAAACTGCGGCAATGACCGCGTTGCAGGAAGCAACGCGGTTTGAACAGCGGTCAGCTTATTGAGCCATGCGGGATGAATCCATGCGGTGCATCAAACGCGGCCGAGTCGGCTGTCTTCGCCCTCGCCGTACTGCGAAATTTGAAGACCGACAGCGCCAGCGACAGGCGCGCCGCTTCATCGGCCACGTTGCCCGACGCCGCCGCCGATTCCTCGACCTGGGCCGCGTTGCGCCGCGTGATTGCGTCGAGTTCCACCATGGCCGCATTCACGCCATCGATTTCCAGCGCCTGCTCGCGGCTCGCGGCCGTGATCGCACTCATGATCGCGGCCGCGTCGGCCACCTTGCCCACCACGTCGCGCATCGTCTGGCCGGCGGCGCCCACCAGCTGCCCGCCCTGGCCCACATGGGCCCGTGACGCTTCGATCAGTCCCGTGATTTCACGGGCGGCGCCGGCCGTGCGCTGGGCCAGGCTGCGCACCTCGCCGGCCACGACCGCAAAACCCCGGCCCTGCTCGCCAGCGCGGGCCGCTTCCACGGCGGCGTTCAGCGCCAGCAGATTGGTCTGGAACGCAATGCCATCGATCAGGCCGATGATGTCGCCGATCCGGTTCGACGAGGCGCTGATTTCCTGCATCGTCGCGCCGACCCGCTCGACGGCCTGGCCGCCATGCCCGGCGACGGTGGTCGCGGCCAGCACCATGCCATCGGCGCGCACGGCGCTGTCCGTGTTGCGGCTCGCCGCCTCGGCAATCGTCCCCAGGCTGCCTGCGGTCTGTTCCAGGCTCGCGGCCTGCGCTTCGGTGCGGCTGGCCAGGTCGGCATTGCCGGCAGCGATCGCGCGGGTGGCGTGCTCGATCGAGCTGACGTTGTCACGGACGTCGCCGATGATTGCCGTCAGGTTGACGGTCAACTGGCGCAGCGCCAGTTGCAGGCGGCCCATCTCGCCGCTGCCGGCCGCCGATGCAGGCGCCGGATGCGACAGATCGCCGCCGGCCAGTGCATTGACGGTCGCGATCGCATCGTGCAGTGGCCGCACGATGCTGCGTTGCAGCCCGTACCAGGCCGCGAGCGTGGCCAGCGCACCGGCGCCGGCGGCCGCGCGCCAGACGCCGTCCCCGGCCGCCAGGCCCAGCGCCGCCAGCAGCAGCGTCTGGCCGCCCATCAGCCAGCCGAGCCGCTGACCGAGCGGCGCATCGCGCAGCAGTCGCAGCAGACGATCGGGCGCCAAGCCGGTACGCACGACGCGCCCGTGCACGATGGCCAATCCACGCGCTTCGTTGTCGGTGAACTTGCGGTACAGCGCGCTGGCGGTCTCGACCTGTTCGCGCGTGGGCGCGGTGCGCACCGACATATAGCCTGTTATCTGGCCACGTTCGCGGATCGGCGCCACATTGGCCACCACCCAGTAAAAATCGCCGTTCTTGCAGCGGTTCTTGACCAGGCCGGTCCACGGCTCGCCGCACTGCAGCGTGCGCCACATATCGGCAAAGGCCTCGGGCGGCATGGCCGGATGACGCACCAGATTGTGGGCCTTGCCCAGGAGTTCGACTTCAGAAAAGCCGCTGACCTCGATAAACGTCGGATTCACATAGGTGATGCGGCCCTTGGTATCGGTCTTCGAAACAATCGACTGGCCTGGTTGTATCCGGTATTCGGTCGTGGTGACGGGCTGGTTGTGACGCACTGCGCTCTCCTTGAGTTTCCTTAATGCAATATTCAGATTGTACGGACGACTTTCCGAAAAAAATTTGATCTGGATCAAAAATGGGCCGGTCAATCCCCTGTAGTGCATGCGGCATCTTCGGCGGGGGCCAGGGTGTTGCTTTTCAGGATAAACTTTGCAAATGGATAATCTGACCCACTCCCTCGTCGGCCTGGCCCTTGGCGAACTCGTCGACCGCGCCCTGCCTGCCCACCCCGATCCGCAGCGCGGGCGCACCCGTCGCCGCGTCCTGCTGGCCACCGGCGCGCTCGCCAGCAACTTCCCCGACCTGGATCTGGTGCTGACGCCGCTGCTGGCTCCGCCGCTGGGCTATCTGCTGCATCACCGGGGGCACACGCATACGCTGCTGTTCGCGCTGCCGCAGATCGCCCTGCTGCTGGGCCTGATGTGGCTGCTGTGGCCGGGCGCGCGGCGGCTCATGCAGGGCGACCGGACGGCGCGCAACGCAATCCTTGCCACGGCCGCGCTCGGCATGGTGCTGCACCTGTCATTCGATTTTTTGAACGTGTACGGGGTGCACCCGTTCTATCCGCTCGATAGCCGTTGGCTGTATGGCGACATCGTGTTCATCGTCGAACCCGTGTTCTGGACCGCCCTGGGCGTGGCGCTGGCGCTGCAGGTGCCGGGCCGCGTGCTGCGCCCGCTGCTCACCGGCCTGATGCTCGCCGCGCCGGTGCTGTTTTTCGCGATGGGCTTCCTGCAGTGGGGCTCGCTTCTTGGCTTGCTGCTGCTGGCCGGTGTGGTCGCGCTGGCGTCGCGCCGGGGCGGCGCCGCCGGCCTCGTCACGGCGATCGTCGCCTGCATCGGTTTCATCGCCATCCAGGGAGTGGCCGGGCACCTGGCGCGCGAACAGATCCGCAGCGCACTGGCCCAGGTGGAACCGGGCAGCCGCGTGCTCGACATGCCGCTGTCGGCCTTCCCCTCCAACCCGCTGTGCTGGTCGTTCGCGACCGTGACCGAGAATGGCGGCGCTGGCAGTTACGCGATCCGCCTTGGCGTGCTGAGCCTGGCGCCGGGCGTCACCGGGGTGGAGGCCTGCCCGGTGCGCTTTGGCGGCATGCCGGGCAGCGCGCCCGCCGAATTCGCCTGGAAGTATCGCGAAGACGGCAACCTGGCCGGCTTGCGCGGCCTGCAGCGAGACAATTGCCAGTTCGACGCCTGGTTGCGTTTTGCGCGCGTGCCATCGCTGATTGGCGGCAAGGCCACCGACATCCGCTTTTCTGCACCTGGCGAAGACAACTTCTCGACGCTGCCGTACGGGGCAATGGCCAGCCAGCCATGTCCGGCGCCCGTTCCCCAGTGGGGACGGCCACGGGGCGACCTGCTCGGCGAGGGGCGGGATCGCCCCTGACCTCCCAGCCGGACCGGTCAGCAGTGCGCGCCTGAACACGGGAAAGGCGAGACACTGCTCCCGTCTACCCACATAACAAGGAAACAACAATGACGACCGAACTGACCCTGCTGGCCTGGACCCTCGTGCTGGCCCTGGTCCAGATCATGCTGACGGCCAACCTGCGCACCGCCGAGACCGGCATCCAGTACAACGCCAGCGCCCGCGACAGCGAAGCCCCGCCACCGCGGCCCGTCACGGCGCGCCTGCAACGGGCGCAAGCCAATCTGTTCGAGACGCTGCCGCTGTTCATTGGCGCGGTCCTGATCGCCCATGTGTCGGGCAGCGAAGGCGACCTCACGCTGTGGGGCTGCTGGATGTATCTGATCGCGCGCATCGTCTACATCCCGTTGTATGCAGCCGGCATTCCGTACGTGCGCTCGCTCGTGTGGCTCGTGTCGCTGGCCGGCCTGGTCATGGTATTGGCAGCTGTGCTGACTGCTTGACCTGCATCAAACGCGCGCCTGACATGGGCGCGCGCCGGGCGTATGCTTTTCGTGTCGTGCACCGTTGCACGCCCCATACGAACGGAGTCAACCATGTTCAAGACTATCCTGCTGCAGATCGACGGCGGTGCGGGCCAGGCCAGCCGGTTGCGTGCTGCGGCTGTCCTGGCCGAGATGCACGGCGCCCATCTCGTCGGCGCCGGCGCCACCGGTATCTCGCTGGCCAACTATGCGGTGCTCAATGGCGGCATGGCCGTGCCACTGTCCGACCGCGCATTCGAAGCGCTGCGCGACGACGTTCGCAGCCGGCTTGACGCGTTCATCGAGCAGGCGCAGCGCCTCGGCATCGTCGGCGCCGAAGCGCGCCTGTTCGAGGGCAGCACACACGACGGCCTGCTGCTGCAGTCGCGCTATGCCGACCTGATCGTAGTCAGCCAGCCAGACCCCAACGATCGTTTCGGCGTCGAACACGGCCTGCCGCAAACGCTGGCACTGGGCGGTACACGTCCCGTGCTGGTGGTGCCCACCGCCTACGACGGCGCGCCGATCGCCGGGAACGTGCTGGTTGGCTGGGATGGCTCGATGCCGGCCCAGCGCGCCATCTGCGCCGCCCTGCCCCTGCTCGCACGCGCCGGCAGCGTCACGCTCGGGCTGATCAACCCCGAACGCCAGTCCGAGCTGCACGGCGACGAACCGGGTGCGGATATGGCGCTGTACCTGGCGCGTCACGGCGTGAAGGTCAATGTCGTCGTCGCCCACACCCGTGCACGGGAGAGCGACGCGCTGATCGACATGGCGCGCGAGGTCCACGCTGACCTGATGGTGACAGGCGCCTTTGGCCACAGCCGCTACCGCGAATGGTTCCTGGGCGGCGTCACGCGCGACCTGCTCGGCAGCGCGCCGGTGCCGCTGCTGATTGCGCACTGATTGCGCACTGCGCACGCACTGAGCACGCACTGATCACACCATGGGCTTTCGCCATTATCCAGGCGGCGGGGCGGGCGCCATCGGCGCCGCCATGCGCCATGCCCGGCGCCGCCTGTGCGAGCGCCTGGCGTGCGCGCTCGATCCTGTCCGCACGCCGGACGCGCATTTCGTGCGCAAGTTTCCCGTGCTGGTGGCCCGGGTCGAAGCGGGATTCCGGCACGAAGAAACGGTCATGGAATTGCTCGACTACCCCCGCCTGCACGATCACCTGGCTGACAACGCCGTCGTCCTGGCGGCGCTGCACCGCGCCTTGCCGCTGATCGAAGAAGGCGACATCGCGCTCGGTCGGCGGCTCGTTGCAGCACTGCTCGACCTGCTCTCGCTGCATCGCCTCTGCACCGACCTCGCGCTGGTGACGATGCCACGCACGCCCCCGGGCCGCCAGGGCAGCCATTTAGCGGGCGCACTGAAGCGGCGCGACTACTTCAAGCCGTCGCGCTGACGCCGTATCACCTTGCCCGCCACCATGAACGTGCCATCGCCCTTGTAATGCAGCGTTTCCGGATGCCGCGGCCGCGCCGCTGCGCGCGCCGCCACCACTTCCCAGATAAAAAAGTCGTAGCGCTCGACCAGGCTGTCGTCATGCAGCCGGCACTCGAACTGGGCATGGCATTCGCGAATCGACGGCGCCGCCACCAGTTCGCTGGCCTCCGGCGTCAGGCCGAACGCGGCAAACTTGTCGATGTCGGCACCGGACGTCGAACCCACGCCCAGCACCGCCTCGAGCTGGCTGCTGGTCGGCAGATTGATCACGCATTCGCCGCTGGCGCGGATCAGGCCGTGGCTGTGGTTGGCGGACGAGATCACGCAGCCGATCAGGGAAGGACTGAATTCCATCACCGTGTGCCAGCCCATCACCATCACGTCGCGCTCGCCCGCGTGGGCCGAGGTGACCAGCACCACCGGTCCCGGCTCAAGGAAACGGCGCACCTCGTGCAGCGGCAGATCGGGCTTGCGCGCCATCTCAGGCCTCAGGGATCATGCGCATTTCTTCAACCAGCAGCGCCACGAGCTGCGCCGCCGGCATCGGCCGCGCCAGCGCATACGCCTGCCCCGCCCAGTTGACCGAATAATCGTCGAGCCCCTTGGTGCTGGCGGCCGCATGCAGCGCCTTGGCGGCGTCGTAGGCGATCGGATAATCGGGCACCGGCGGATGCCCGGGCCTGTCGATCTCGTTGACAAAGTGGTTGATGATGCCGCGCGCCGGCCGGCCTGAAATCGTCGCGGTGACGGCCGTGCCAAGCTCCGGTTGCGTCAACAGCGCGCGGTAATGCGTTGACGTCTGCGCTTCCGGGCACGCCAGGAACGCCGTCCCCATCTGCACGCCACTCGCGCCCAGCCGCAGGCTGGCGGCAATGCCCTGCCCGTCCATGATGCCACCGGCCGCGACCACCGGGATCCGCACGGCCTTCGCCAGCAGGCGCACCAGCGCAAACGTGCCGAGTGCCGGATCGGCCACCGACGGATCGAAGATGCCCCGATGCCCGCCCGCCTCGTAGCCTTGTGCGACGACGATGTCGATGCCGGCCGCCTCGATGGCACGCGCTTCAAACGGGTTGGTGGCGGTGGCCATCAGCACGCAGCCGGCGCCGTGCAGCGTGTCGATCTGCTGCGCGGTCGGCAGGCCGAAATGAAAACTGACCACGGCCGGGCGCGTACGCACCAGCACCTCGAGCATGTCGGGGTCATCCAGGAAGCTGCGGTAGATTTCGCGCAGCACCGTCGGCGGGGCCTGGCCCGTGCGCGCGAAGTGCGGCGCCAGGTGCTCGAGCCAGCGCGCCTCGCGTGCCGCGTCCGGCCGCGCCGGCGCGTGCGTGAAGAAGTTGACGTTGAACGGGCCGGCCGTCAACCCCTGCAGCGCCGTGATCGCGCTTTCCGCCTGCGCTGGCGTGACGTGCCCCAGTGCGAGCGACCCGAGGCCGCCGGCGTCGGTCACCGCCGCCGCGAGTTGGGGCGTGCCGAAGACCGCCATCGGCGCCTGGATGATCGGATGGCGGATGCCGAGCAGCGTCGTCAAGGTGTTCACAAGCACTCCGTGGGTGGTTGAATTGTCCGACCAGTATAGAGCCCCTGTGCCACCTTCCCCTAGCGCGGAATCGACAGCGCCAGCGTCTCCTTCAGTTCTTCCATCACCACGTAGCTCTTGGACTGGCCCGCATCGGCCACGTGCAGGATGTCGCCCAGCAGGCGCCGGTACTCGGACATCTCGGGGATGCGCGCCTTGATCAGGTAATCGAAGTCGCCCGACACCAGATGGCATTCGAGCACCTCGGGAATGGCCAGCATCGCGCGCCGGAAGCGCTCGAAGGCCTTGTCCGATTTCTGGTGCAGGTTGATCTCGACGAATACCAGGATCTGCATGCCCAGCGCCTGCGGATTGACGCGCGCGTAGTAGCCCATGATCACGCCGTCGCGTTCCATGCGCTTGACGCGCTCGATGCAGGGCGTCAGCGACAGCCCGACCTGCTCGGCCAGGTCTTTCATGACGATCCGCGCATCCTGCTGCAGCACCGACAGGATGTGCAGGTCGATGCGGTCGAGGATGCGGTTCGAGGCCTTTTGTACACGCATGGAGAAACTCCGTAATTTTTGCTGAAAACTGCCGTATTAACAGAAACAATTATCAGCCTTCTGGCGGTACGATGGCAAGCTTTACCAAATCCTGATTCTTTTCGAGGAAATTATGCGTGTCATCGTATTGGGCAGTGGCGTGGTCGGCGTCACCACCGCGTATTACCTGGCCCTGGCCGGGCATGAAGTCACCGTGATCGACCGCCAGCCCGGTCCCGCCCTCGAAACCAGTTTCGCCAATGCCGGCCAGATTTCGCCCGGCTACGCTTCGCCGTGGGCCGCGCCTGGCATTCCGCTGAAAGCCGCGAAATGGCTGTTCCAGCGCCATGCGCCGCTGTCGATCAAGCCCGACGGCACGCTGTTCCAGCTGCAGTGGATGTGGGAGATGTACCGCAACTGCGACCCGGCGCGCTACGCCGTCAACAAGGAGCGCATGGTGCGCCTGGCCGAATACAGCCGCGATTGCATGCGCCAGCTGCGGCGCGACACCGGCATCGCCTACGAAGGCCGCCAGCAAGGCACCGTGCAGCTGTTTCGCACGCAGCAGCAGTTCGACAGCGCCGCCAAGGACATCAACGTGCTGCGCGACGCCGGCGTCGCGTACGAAGTGCTGCAAGGCACGCAGCTGGCCGCGGCCGAACCGGCGCTGGCCAATGTCGCCCACAAGCTGGTCGGCGGCCTGCGCCTGCCGAACGATGAAACGGGCGACTGCCAGCTGTTTACCACCCGCCTGACCGCCATGGCGCGCGACCTGGGTGTGCGCTTCGAATTCGACACCACCGTGCGCCGCCTGGAACAAGCCGGCGGCGAGATCGCCGGCATCGTCACCGACAAGGGCGTATTGACGGCCGACCGCTACGTGCTGGCCACAGGCAGCCACACGCGCGCCCTGCTGCAGCGCTGGTTCCCGGTGCCCGTGTATCCGATGAAGGGGTACTCGCTGACCGTGCCGATCGTCGACGCGGCGCGCGCGCCCGTCTCGACGATCCTCGACGAAACCTACAAGATCGCCGTGACGCGTTTTGACGACCGCATCCGCGTGGGCGGCATGGCCGAGCTGTCGGGCTTCAATCTGGAGCTCAATCCGCGCCGCCGCGAAACGCTCGAACTGGTCGTCAACGACCTGTTCCCCGGCGCCGGTGACACCGCCCAGGCCAGCTTCTGGACCGGCCTGCGCCCGATGACGCCGGACAGCACGCCGATCGTCGGCCCCACGCCACTGCGCAACCTGTTCCTCAACACGGGCCACGGCACGCTGGGCTGGACCATGGCGGCCGGTTCGGCGACGGTCATCGCCGATCTGGTTGGCGGCAAGACGCCGGCGATCCGTGCCGACGACCTGGCCGTGTTCCGCTATGCCGGCGCGCGCGACGTTTCGCCTGACGCCGAACTGGCGCGGAACTGAGGCAATGCCGTCCGCAACGCGCGCTGGCGCGTATCTCACCGTCGACCTGCACGCGGTGCGGGCCAACTACCGCCATCTGCGCACGCTCGGTGGCGTCGAGTGCGGCGCCGTACTCAAGGCCGATGCGTATGGCCTGGGCATGGCGCCGGTGGCGGCTGCGCTGGTGGCCGAAGGCTGCCGCACGTTCTTCACGGCGCACCTGGACGAAGGCATCCGCCTGCGCACGCTCCTGCCGGCCGGGACCACCATCTATGTGATGCACGGCGCGATGCCCGGCGCGGCGCGCGATTGCCTGGCGCACGATCTGGTGCCGGTGCTGAACGATCCGGGCCAGCTCGAAGAGTGGCGCGCGCTGGCGCGGGAAACCGGCCGCGTGCTGCCGGCCGCGCTGCAGTTCGACACGGGCATGGCCCGCATGGGCCTGGCGGGCGCGGATGTCGGCCGCCTGCGCCAGGACCCCGCCTGGCTGGACGGCCTGCGCCCGCAACTGGTCATGAGCCACCTGGCCTGCGCCGACGAACCCCTGCATCCGATCAATCTGCACCAGCGCCAGCGTTTCGACGCTGTGCGCGCGCTGTTTCCCGGCGTGCCGGGCAGCCTGGCCAATTCATCCGGCGTGTTTCTCGGCCCGGCCTTTCATCACGACCTGCTGCGTCCAGGCGCGGCGCTGTACGGCATCCACCCGCAGCCAGGTGGCGTCAATCCGCTGGCGCAGGCGGTGTCACTCGCTGCGCGCGTGGTGCAGCTGCGCAGCATCGACGCGGGCGACATCGTCGGCTACGGCGCGCGCTACGTGGCGCCCGGCCCGCGCCGCATCGCCACGATCGCCATCGGCTACGCTGACGGCTGGCTGCGCGCGCTGAGCGGCCGCTCGTACGCGTACGTCGACGGCGTTGCCGTGCCGTTTGTCGGCACGGTGTCGATGGACAGCATCACGCTGGACGTGACCGGCGTGCCGGACGAGCGCATTGCGCCAGGCGAGAGCGTCGACCTGCTGTGCGCGCAGCAGACGGTGGACGATGTGGCGGCGCAGGCCGGCACGATCGGCTACGAGGTGCTCACCCGCCTGGGCACCCGTTTCCACCGAGAGTACATCGGCTTGTAACCCGCGGCTTGTAACCCGCGGGGCTTGATCCATCCTTCACGGGTTACACTATTCGCCCGGCGACCCGCCGTATTCTGGTGAAGAGGTAACCCTTGTTTGAAATCAGCCAGCTGCGCTGCTTCGTCGCGGTCGCCGAAGAGCTGCACTTCAGCCGCGCCGCCGAGCGCCTGAACATGACGCAGCCGCCCCTGAGCCGCCAGATCCGGCTGCTCGAACACAGCGTAGGCGTGGCGCTCCTCGAGCGCACCAGCCGCTCCGTCACGCTGACCGCCGCCGGCGCGGCCTTCCTGCCTGAAGCAACGCGGATCCTGCGCCTGGCCCAGGAAGCCGCAGTCAAGGCGCGCCGTACCGCCAGCGGCGAACAGGGTTCGCTGACGATCGGCTTCAGCGCCGCATCGGGCTATAGCCTGCTCCCGGCGGTCGTGCGCGGCATCCGCCAGACCTGTCCCCAGGTCGCCCTCAATCTCAAGGAGCTGGTCAGCACGGCGCAGGTCGAAGCGCTGAACGCCGGTGAAATCGACCTTGGCCTGATGCGCCCCCACACCATCAACAGCGAACTGGAAAGCATCCTGATGGTGACCGAATCCCTGATGCTGGCGATCCAGGAAAGCGACGCCCACCTGTGGCCCGAGGCCCCGACGCTGGACTGCTTCCACGGCAAGCCGTTCGTCATGTACTCGCCGTACGAGGCACGGCCGTTCTACCAGATGCTGAGCGAACGGTTCGCCAGGGCCGGCGTGGTGCCCGACATCGTCGAGCACATCGGCCAGGTGCATACGATGCTGGCCCTGGTCGGTGCCGGCATGGGCGCGGCCCTGATCGCGGAAGGCGCCGCGCGGCTGAAGTTCGAAGGCATCGTCCTGCGCAAGGTGGCCACCGACCCGGTCCACCTGGTGGCCACCTTCCGGCGCGACAACGATAATCCCGTGCTCGCACTACTCAAGCAACAGGTACTGGCATCGTTCCACCCTGCCTGACGCCGGCATTGATTCAATTCCTGTATTGGTGGCGACAGCCTTTGGATTGATTCGGCATTGATCTCCGCTCTATGATGGACCCAGCCCCAGGCTTGCGACTGCTGAAGGCTGGGTACGGATCGCATAAGGTCCGACCACATAACAAAGGAGACAGTCTTGAAAACAGCAGCAGCGCTTGTCCTGTTACTGGGCGCCGGCACGGCCCATGCCCAAACGTCGGTCGCGTTCTACGGTCTGGTGGACGCCGCCATCGTCGTCGAGGATGGCGGCACCGCCGGCCGCGTCACCAAGGTCACCAGCGGCGCCGCCGCCGCCTCGCGCTTCGGCCTGCGCGGCGTGGAAGAGCTGGGCGACGGCATGGCCGCCTTCTTCACGCTCGAAGGCGGCACCAAGATCGACACCGGCGAAATCGACGCCGCCGGCACCATCTTCAATCGCCAGGCTTACGTCGGCTTGCGCACCAGGTTCGGCTCGGTGGCCCTCGGGCGCCAGTACACGCCGTATCACACGGCGATGGTCTCGATCGTCGACCCGTTCAACACCGGCTATGCGGGCAGCGCCAAGAGCCTGTTCCCCCACAACGGCACCAATATCCGCACCAGCAACACGATCACTTACGCCACGCCAAAGAAGAACGGCTTCGACGGCGAACTGGCCTACAGCGTGGGCGAGCAAAGCCGCTCGGCCGCAGGGCGCCAGTTCGGCGGCGCGATTGGCTACGCGGCCGGTCCGCTGGCCGTGCGCCTCGTCTACAACAACAAGAACACCGATGTCGCCGCCAACGGCGCCACACCTGCGGTGGACCGGTCGATCGGCCGCAACATCCTGCTCGCGGCGTCGTACAACGCCGGCTTGATCAAGCTCCACTCGGGGATCAGCAGCGACAAGGGCGACAACGCCGCGCCGCTGATCAACCCCAACAACCCGTATGGCGGCGTGCGGCCAACGCCGTCGACGGACGGACGCAGCTACCTGCTCGGCATCTCGGCGCCGGTCATGGGCGGCACGTTGCTGGCGTCGGTCCTGCACAAGGATGACCGCACCCGTTTCAATCAGGATGCCAATGCCTGGGGCATCGGCTACCTGTACGCGCTGTCCAAGCGCACCGGCCTGTACGCCGCCTACGGCCACGTCGACAACCGCAACGGCGCCGGCTACACGGTGGCAAACAATACCGAATCGGGCAGCGGCGACACCGCCTACAACCTGGGCGTGCGCCACAGCTTCTGAGTCCTGACACCATAACAACGAGGAGACACAATGACGATCTGTACCAAGGTTTCATCCCTGTTCATCGGACTGGCAATGCTAGGCACCGTGCAGGCAGCCGGTTTTCCGGACAAGGCAATCAATGTCGTCGTGCCGTTCCCGGCGGGCGGCTCCACCGACGCCATCGCGCGCGCGATCGGTCCGAAGGTCAGCGCCAAACTGGGCCAGCCATGGGTGGTCGACAACCGTCCGGGCGCGACGGGCGCGCTGGGCGGCGGCTACGTCAAGCGCGCGGCGCCCGATGGCTACACGTTGATGGTCGCCTCCATCGGCGTGTATTCGGTCAACCCGCTGCTGCAAAAGACGCTGCCCTACGATCCATCGAAGGACTTCGACTTGCTGACCGTCGCCGTGCAGGCGCCGAACGTGCTGGTGACGAATGCCACCGTGCCGGCCACCACGGTTGCGGACTTCGTCGCCTACCTGAAGAAAAATCCGGACAAGATCACGTTCGCCACGTCCGGCGCCGGCAGTTCGGACCACCTGACGACGGCGCTGTTCTGGCAAAAGACCGGCACCTCGGGCCTGCACGTGCCGTACAAGGGCGGTGCACCGGCGATCACCGACCTGCTGGGCGGCCACGCCAACGCATCCTTCCAGAACATCAACGTTGTGCTCAGCCACATCAAGGCCGGTAAACTCAAGGCCCTGGCCGTCACGGGCAGCAAGCGCTCGGCGGTGCTGCCGAACGTGCCGACGCTGGGCGAAGCCGGCGTCAAGGAAGTCGACGTCTATTCGTGGCAGGGCATCGCGGCGCCGAAGGGCTTGCCGAAAGACGTCAAGGCCACGCTGCACGCGACGATCACGGGCGCGCTGCACGATCCGCAGATTGCCGCCAAACTGACCGAACAGGGTTTCGAGGTCGTGGCCTCGACGCCCGAGCAATTCGCCAAGTTCCAGGCGCAGGAACTGGCCCGCTGGCGCGAGGTGATCACCAACGGCAAGATCACGCTGGACTGACGCCAGATTCATTCAACATTTATTTTCAAGCAGCCCATCATGTCCCCTACTTCGGCAAACGCCCCCGTCATCACCAGCCTGCGCGTCGTCCCCGTCGCGGGCCAGGACAGCATGCTCCTGAACCTGAGCGGCGCGCACGGCCCCTGGTTCACCCGCAATATCGTGATCCTGACCGACAGCGCTGGCAATACCGGCCTGGGCGAAGTGCCCGGCGGCGAAAAGATCCGCCAGACCATCGAAGATGCCGGCCCGTTCGTCATCGGCGCCACGCTGGGCGACTACAACAAGGTGCTGAACGCGATGCGCAGCGCGTTTGCCGACCGCGACCTTGGCGGCCGCGGCCTGCAGACGTTCGATCTGCGCACGACCATTCACGCCGTCACGGCCGTCGAATCGGCGATGCTCGACCTGCTCGGCCAGTTCATGGGCGTGCCGGTCGCGGCGCTGCTGGGTGAAGGTCAGCAGCGCACGGCGGTCGAGATGCTGGGCTACCTGTTCTACGTGGGCGACAGCGGCAAGACACCGCTGGGTTATCGCAGCGAGATCGATGCGCTTGACCCCTGGCTGCGCCTGCGCAACGAGCAGGCGCTCACCCCGGAAGCCATCGTGCGCCTGGCCGAAGCGGCGCGCGAGCGCTACGGCTTCAATGACTTCAAGCTCAAGGGCGGCGTGCTGGGCGCCGATGAAGAGATGGAGGCGATCGTCGCCCTGCACGAGCGCTTCCCGCAGGCGCGCGTGACGCTCGACCCGAATGGCGGCTGGCTGCTGGCCGATGCCATCCGCGTGTGCCGCGACAAGCACGACATGCTGGCCTATGCCGAAGACCCGTGCGGCGCCGAGAACGGGTACTCGGGCCGTGAAGTGATGGCCGAGTTCCGCCGCGCCACGGGCCTGCGCACGGCCACCAACATGATCGCGACCGACTGGCGCCAGATGGCCCATGCGATTCAGCTGCAGTCGGTCGACATCCCGCTGGCCGACCCGCACTTCTGGACCATGCAGGGCTCGGTGCGGGTGGCCCAGTTGTGCGAGATGTTCGGCCTGACCTGGGGCTCGCACTCGAACAACCATTTCGACATCTCACTGGCGATGTTCACGCATGTGGGCGCCGCCGCACCGGGGCGCGTCACGGCCATCGACACCCACTGGATCTGGCAGGATGGCCAGCACCTGACCAGGGAACCGCTGCGCATCGAAGGCGGCATGGTCCAGGTGCCGGCGCGCCCGGGCCTTGGCATCGAACTCGATGCCGACAAGCTCGAAGCGGCGCACCAGGCCTACAAGAACCTGGGCCTGGGGGCGCGCGACGATGCGGTGGCGATGCAGTATCTGATCCGCGACTGGAAGTTCGACAACAAGCGCCCTTGCCTGCTGCGCTGATCAGAACAGCTCACCGTTGACAGGCACCGGCGCCGCGGTCGGCGCTGCCCGCCTGGGCGCCAGCGGCGCCGGCCACGCCGTCATCGCCTCGGCCGGAAAATGGCGAAGGAAGCTGTGCGCCACGTCGAGATCGCGGCTGCCCAGCCAGTCGCGCACCTCGTCGTCGCCCAACAACACCAGCGAGCGCTTTTCGTCGCCCGGCCGGTGCATGCGGCGCATCAAGGGATGCGTGTCGGCGTTGATCGTGATCTGGGTGAAGGCACTGGTCATGCTGCCGTCGGCTTCCTGCCATTCGCGCCACAGCCCCGCCACCCAGAACAACGATTTGTCGCGCATGCCGATCGCCGTGCGTTCGGCCCGGCCGCTTTCGTAGCACGGCTCGTAAAACCACAGCATCGGCACCGCGCACAGTTGCAGGCGGCGCCAGGCCGACGCAAACGACCGGCGCGCGACCAGCGATTCGGCGCGCGCGTTCATCGTGTCGAACGGTTTCACGTCAGTCGGAATGTGGCGGCGCGGGACCATGCCGTAGCTCGCCACGCGCGCCTGCGGCGCCAGCCCAGGCGCGGCGCACAGGATCGGCGCATCGTAATCCTTCCACGTTTCTTCGGGCCAGTGCCAGTCGCGCGGCAACTGGCTGAAGGCGCCAATGCGGCCGTTGAACATCTCGGGCGTCGGGGGATGGTAATTCACGCACATGGCTGTACTCCCAAAATATTTCTTATCGGTAATGATGCGTCACTGCTCAGCGGTACAAGTGTAAAATACCAGCGTCCTTTTTTAGCATTCTACCCACGATGCCAGCCAGCCTGCCCTTCCTGCCCGAAATCGACGAAACCTCGCGTTTGGTCCTGGCCTACCCCTGGCAAAGCACCGATCTCGGCCCCATCGACGCCTGGCCAACCGTGCTCAAGACGACCGTCGCGCTGATCATGGCCACCCCAACGCCCATCGTCACGCTGTGGGGCCCGGACGGCTACATGATCTACAACGACGCCTACCGGGTGTTCGCGGGCGGGCGCCACCCGACGCTGCTGGGCTCGAAAGTGCGCGAAGGCTGGCCCGAGGTGGCGGCCTTCAACGACAACGTGATGCGCGTAGGGCTGGCAGGCGGCACGCTGAGCTACCGCGACCAGGAACTCACACTGCACCGCGGCGGACCGCCCGAGCAGGTCTGGATGAATCTCGACTATTCCCCGATCCGCGACGGAGATGGCGTCGTCGCTGGCGTCATGGCCGTCGTGGTCGAGACCTCCAGCAAGGTCAAGGCCGAACGCCACATCCAGGCCGAGCGCGCGCGCCTGCACACGATGTTCGAGCAAGCGCCGGGCTTCATGTGCCTGCTGGACGGCCCCGAGCACCACTACGCGCTGACCAACGACGCCTACCGCACGCTGACCGGCAGGCGGCCATTGCTCGGCATGCCGGTGGCGCAGGCCTTGCCAGAACTGGCCGCGCATGGCCTGGTCGAGCAGCTCGATCGCAGTTTCGCCGATGGCACGGCATTTCGCGCCGAAGGTGTCGAACTGGTACTGAACAATCCCGGCCAGGATGGGCCGACCAGCACCTTCATCGACGTCGTGCTGCAACCGCTGCGCGACGCCGATGGCGCCGTGTTCGCCACCTTCGTGCTCGGCAACGACGTCACCGAGCGGGTGCACGCCGAGCGCGCGCTGCGCGCGAGCGAAACGCGCTTTCGCACCTTCGCCCAGGCCATGCCCAACCATGTGTGGGCCGCGCATGACGACGGCAGCGTCGAATGGATCAACGACCGGGTGCGCGAGTACGCCGGCTGCAGCGCGTCGCCCGACGCGGCGCTGGGCCTGGGCTGGCACGCGATCGTGCATCGGGACGACATGGAACGCTACCGCGCCGTGTGGCAGGCCAGCGTAGCGACGGGCGCGCCGATCGATGCCGAAATCCGCCTGCGCCGCCATGACGGCCAGTACCGCTGGCATCTGGTGCGTGCCCACCGTTCCCCTGGCGAGGCCGGCGAAGCATCGCTCTGGATCGGCAGCAGCATCGACATCGAAGACCAGAAGCGCGCGTCCGACGCGCTGGCACTGTCCAATGCCAGCCTGGAAGAACGGGTCGAACGCCGCACGGCCGAACGTGACCGCATGTGGCGCCTGTCGAAGGACATCATGCTGGTGGCCGACCTGCATGCCACGCTGTTCGCCGTCAATCCGGCCTTCACGGCCATCCTCGGCTGGACCGAGGCCGAGGTGCTGGGCACGCCGATGCTCGCCCTCGTGCATCCCGACGACCGCGCCGTGACGGCGCAGCAGATGGAGGCGCTGCGCGCCGGGGGCCAGATGTTCCGCTTCGAAAACCGCTGGCAGCGCAAGAACGGCTCATGGTGCAATCTGTCGTGGAGCGCGTCGCCCGACCTGCAGTACGTGCACGCCGTGGGCCGCGACATCAGCGCCGACCTGGCGCAGATGGAAGTCATGCGCCGTACCGAGGCGGCGCTGCAGCAGTCGCAGAAGATGGAAACGATCGGCAAGCTCACAGGCGGCGTGGCGCACGACTTCAACAACCTGCTGCAGGTCATCGGCGGCAACCTGCAACTGATCGCACGCCGCGCCGACGGCCTGCCCGAGATCCAGAAGCGCGTCCAGAACGCAATGAGCGGCGTCGAACGGGGCGCCAAGCTGGCCAGCTCGCTGCTGTCGTTCGCGCGGCGCCAGCCGCTCGAACCCAAGGCGGTCAAGATCGGCCGCCTGCTGGGCAATATGGACGACATGATGCGGCGCGCGCTGGGCGAAGAGATCGACATCGAGATGGTGATCTCGGGCGGCCTCTGGACCACCGAAGTCGACCCGGCACAGCTCGAGAACGCGATCCTGAACCTGGCGATCAACGCGCGCGACGCCATGGAAGGCGCCGGGCGCCTGACCCTTGAGGTGGCCAACGCGGCGCTGGACGCCACCTACTGCCTGGCGCACCCCGAGGTCACGCCAGGCCAGTACGTGATGCTGGCCGTGAGCGACACCGGCAGCGGCATGCCGCAGGACGTGATCGATCAGGCCTTCGAGCCGTTCTTCTCCACCAAGCCCGAAGGCAAAGGCACGGGCCTGGGCCTGTCGATGGTGTATGGCCTGGTCAAGCAATCGGGCGGCCACGTCAAGATCTACAGCGAGGTCGATGAAGGCACCACGATCAAGATCTACCTGCCCCGCTCCCTGCAGGTCGAGGATCATGCGGGCGAGCCGCTGCTGCAACCCGTCACGGGCGGCCACGAGACCGTGCTGGTGGTCGAGGACGACGAGCAGGTGCGCCTGACGGTGGTCGACATGCTGACCGACCTGGGTTACCGCGTACTGCGCGCCAACGACGCCAGCGCGGCGCTGACGGTGGTCGACAGCGGCATCCACATCGACCTGCTGTTTACCGACGTCGTGATGCCCGGGCCGCTGCGCAGCCCCGAGCTGGCCAAAAAGACGCGCGAGCGCTTGCCAAACGTGGCGGTGCTGTTCACGTCGGGTTATACCGAGAACGCGATCGTGCACGGTGGCCGGCTCGATGCCGGCGTTGAACTGCTCGGCAAGCCGTACACGCGCGACAACCTGGCGCGCAAGGTGCGGCATGTGCTGTCGAACCAGCAGCAGAAGAATGCGCTGCTGGCGGCAAGCTTGCCCTCAGCGGCGTCAGTGCCGGCAACGTCCAAGGCGCGCGTGCTGCTGGTGGAAGACGACGACGCCATCCGTGAGAACACGGCTGAACTGATGCGTTTTCTGGGGTATGAGGTGCTGGAAGCGGCCGATGCCGAAGCCGCGCTGGACTTGCTGGACCGGGCGCCCGACATCGTGCTGACCGACCTGCACCTGCCGAAGATGCAAGGCGATGAACTGGCCCTGAAGGTCAAGGCGCGCCTGCCGCAGACGCGCATCGCGTTTGCCAGCGGGGCCAGTCAGGCATCCAGCGTTGCGGATGCGATTCTGTCCAAGCCGTATGATGCGCAGCAGCTTGAGGCATTGCTGGTGCGGCTGGCCTGACGCGGCGTTGGTTGCCTGCCGGATGATGTGCAGCCAACGCTCAACTGGTTCCGGTTGCGTGCCGGATGATGCTGCAGCCAACGCTCACCGCGTGGACGGCTTAGCCGTCGACCCTACGCATTAAGAAGGCAGCGTGGCTTAATGCACTGTACCCAACTGCTGGCGCAGCGTAACGATAAACTTCTCCTTGTCGAACAGCGTCAGCACGTCCTCGCGCCCGTCGATGCCCGGCACTTCGAGCACTTCGGCGCTGTCCTGGCGCATGTCTTGCGGGCCGTTCACGCGCAGTAGCTGCGGTGACGGGCGGCGCTGGGTGTCCGGCAGCGACAGGATGGTGTCGACGCGGTCGACGATCAGGCCGAACCGCTCGCCGTCGTGCTCGAGCACCAGGATGCGGCGCGCGGCATCGGTCGCCGGCCCGGCCGCCAAGGGCGCCATCCCGTACAACTGGCGCAGGTCGATCACGCACACCATCTGCTGGCGTACCTGGAGCATGCCGTGCACGCAGGCCGGCATGCCGGGCGGACGGGTGACGGCGCCGTCGAAGTCGACGATTTCGCGCACCTGGCTGATGTCGGCGGCCCAGCCGGTATCGAGCGAAAACGCCAGGTACACCTGGCGCGCGCCGGTCATCTTGCGGGCAGCGCAGGCGGCGCCGGCTTCTTGTGCATACAGGCGGCGATGGCCGGCGCAGATGTCGCTCACTTCGGACTCCGAGAATAGATGGTCATGGGCCAGGAACAGGCTGTCGCCCAGTTCGGCGTTGGGCAGGCAGCCGCGGTACATCGCGCCGCGCGCGGTGCCCAGCAGCGGGATGGGCAGGATGTCAGTGTCGAAGTACGGGCGGATGTCGTCGACCGCATCGACCAGCAGGCCCAGTTGCTCGTCGCCGATGCGCACGATCAGGACGCGCGCATCGAGCGGCTCGGACTGCGACGGACCGCAACCCAGCAACGCGCCGAAATCGACCACGCCGACCGGCACGCCGCGCAGGTTCAGCCAGCCCTTGCACAGGCGGCCCACCATCACCGATGGCAGCAGGTCGGGCACGCGCATGATTTCCTGGATCGCTTCCATCGCCAGTGCGAAGCGCAGGCCGCCGACGGTAAACGAGATGCACTTGCGGCCCTGCGCCTGGCGCAGAAAGCGCATGCGCCAGGCGTCGCGCGCCACGCTGGCATGGGCGCGCACCTGCGGCACGTTATCGATCCGTACCAGCGCATCGGCGTCCAGCAGTTGCAGCACGCGCGCGCCATCGGCCAGCGTGATCGTGCCGGCGATGACGCCGCGCGCAGTGTCCTGTTGCCAGTGCAGGCCGGCGCGTTGCTCGGGACGCACGCGCAGCACTTCGCCGGTGGCGTCGAACACGAGGCCGACCTGGATGTCGTCGACATCGATGATCACCACGCGCTGCTCGCCCGTCACGCCGGGTGCGGCCACGTCAAAGATGCGGCCCAGGTTCAGCAGCGGAATCGCCGCGCCGCGCAGTGTGAAGATGCCTTCCAGGCAGCGCGGCGACAATGGGATCGGCGTGATCCGCGCCGGCATGCCCACCACTTCGCGCACGTTCAATGCCGGCAGTGCGAACTCCTGCCCGGCCAGGAAGAACGTCCCCATTACTTCCATGCCGGCTGCTTCGCGCAGCACGCGCGCAGCCCCGGCCATCTGTCGTTCGATGGCCGTCACGGCCGCGTCGACATCAGTCATCGTTGCAGTCTCCATATTCATGCCGCCAGCGCCTCCTGTTCGCGCGCGATGCGCACCACGCTGAATGTCTGCTGATCGCAATCGATCGACAGGCGCCGGCCCTGCGAGCCGCCCACGTCCTGGAAGCTCACCTGCAGACCGCGCAGCGACAAATGCGAGCGGGCCGCTTCGATATTGCGCGTACCGACTGCGCCGCCCACCGGGCGCAGGTTCAGCATGCGCGCGCCGCCGGCGATGACGACGTCGACTTCGTCGTACTGCTCACGCCGCACGCCCATCATCGCCAGCAGGCGCGGCACCGCGGCGCTCACGTAACGGGCCGAGCCCTCGCCAGCTTCCACGCCTTCAGGCAGGAAGCAGTGCGCCAGGCCGCAGCGGCCCTGCTTGCGCCAGATCATGCCGATCCCGACGCAGGAGCCGAGCAGCGCGGTCAGGACCTGGTGGCCGTGGCCGATCTGCATCTGGCCGGACAAGACATGCGACATCTGGCTCAGGCTTTGCATACTCATGATGGTTCTCCGCCGATACGATAAACATGGGCCTGCTCGAACGTGAACGCGGTCTGCAGGCGGGTGATGGATTCCTGTTCGCCCAGGACCAGGCGGGCGCTTGGTCCCATCGCGGCCCGGGCGCCGGCCAGCACCTGCTGCTGGTGTTCGGCGTCGAAATAGATCAGCACATTGCGCAGCATGACCAGGTCGAACGCGGCGCTCCGGGGCGGGCGGCCCAGCAGGTTGTGCTGGTCGAAGCGCACGTGCTGCGCGACGGCCGGATCGACTTGCACGCCGTCGCCATGCGCGACCAGGTACTTGCGAAACAGGGCCGGACGATCGGCCTCGAAGCGTGCCACGCTACGGCCGCGGTAGGCGCCGGCGCGCGCCGTGGCCAGCGCCGCATGCGAGATGTCGGTGCCGAGAATCTCGAAGCGCAGGCCGGGTGCGTGCGCCTGGTATTCGAGGCAGCTCATGGCCAGCGAATAGGCTTCTTCGCCGGTGGCGGCAGCGGCCGACCAGATGCGCAGCGGCGCCGCGCGGCCCTGCGCGGCGAACGCCGGCAGGAACGTCTCCGACAGCCAGGACCAGACAGCCGGCGTGCGGAAGAACACCGTGTCGTTGGTGGTCACCGAGTCGATGAACGACGTGACTTCGGTGCGGTCGCTGGCCAGGCGCTCGATATAGCCGGCCCACGAAGCAATGCCCAGCGCGCGCAGGCGCGGGAGCAGGCGCCCCTGCAGCAGCACGCGCTTGTGCTCGTTCATCGCGATGCCCGTGTGCTGGCGCACCAGGGCGATCAGGGCAGAGAGATGGTCGTCGCGCAGTTCCATGGCCGTTTCCTCGTGCTTCAGACCACGAAGCGGGCAACAGTGTTGTTCAGGTGGGTGGCGTGCTCGTTCAGGCCCTCGGTCGAACGGGCGATGCTGTCGCACGAACCGGCCGACCGCTCGGTTTCCTGGGCGATGTAGAGGATCGCGGCCGAGACTTCCTTGGCTGTGAGCGACTGCTCGCTGGCGCTGTCGGAGATCTCGGCGATCGCCAGCGAGGTTTTGCCGACGCCACTGGTGATGCGATCGAACGCTTCGCTGGCCTGGCGCGAGATTTCACTGCCCTGCGCCACGCGGCGCACCGATTCATTGATCAGCTTCGAGATTTCCTTGGTCGCCTGCGACGAACGCTCGGCCAGCTTGCGCACTTCGTCGGCCACGACCGAGAAGCCCAGGCCGTGCTCACCGGCGCGCGCCGCTTCGATGGCCGCATTGAAGGCCAGCATATTGGTCTGGCCGGCGATCTCGCCGATGACCTTGACGATCTCGCCGATGTCTTCGGACGACTGGTTGATCATCGCCATCGCTTCGATCGAGCGGGCAATCGCCTTGGCACCGATCTCGGCTTCGTCACGGGTCGACTGGGCCAGGCTGTTGGCTTCCTGCGTGCTGCGGGCAATCGTGTTGATCGAGGCGGTCAGGCCATCGACCGAGGCGTTCATCTGTTCGACCGTCGCGCCCAGCGCCTGGGCGCTGGCGGCCACCGTGTTGGAGCGGTCGGCAATCGTGCGCGACGAGACATTGAGTTTGCCGGCCGCCGAGACGGCGTCGCCGATCACGCCGCGCAGGTCGCCGATCATCTTCATCACGCCGCGCCCCAGTTCGTCGAGGGGTTCGGTGCCACTGGTGTCGATCGTGCCGGTCAGGTCGCCGGCCGAGGCACGCGCGACCTGTTCGAGCAACAGGCCGACCTTGCGGCGCTCGTCCTCGGCGCGCTGGACGGCAGCTTCTTCGAGCATCACCTGGGCGGTGATGTCGGTGGCGAACTTGACGACTTTGACGGGCTTGCCGTTGGCGTCGAAGATCGGGTTGTAGGTCGCCTGGATCCACACGGTCTTGCCGTTGTTGCCGTGGCGCTTGTAGCGGCCGGCGTCGAATTCGCCGCGGTTGAGCTTGCCCCAGAAGCGGCGATAGGCCGCGCTGGACGCGTATTCATCGTCGCAGAACACGCGGTGGTGTTCGCCACGCACGTCTTCCAGCGCGTAGTCGAGCAGGTCGAGGAAGTTCGCATTGGCGTCGAGCAGGACGCCGCTCATGTCGAATTCGACCACGGCCTGCGCGCGGCCGATGGCCGACACGAGGCCGGTCGTCTCGGCGGCGCGCACTTTCTCGGCCGTGATGTCGGTGGCGAACTTGATGATCTTGGCGACGCGCCCCGAGCTGTCCTTGACTGGATTGTAGGACGCGTTGATCCAGAATTCGCGCCCGCCTTTGGCGATGCGCTTGTATTCGGCACGGTCCGACTTGCCGGCCCCCAGGTCTTGCCAGAAACGGGCATACGCCGGCGAATCGATCAGCTCGCGCTCGCAGAACATCGAGTGATGGCGCCCGGCCAGTTCGGCGTCCGTATAACCCGTCACGCTCAGGAAGTTGTCGTTGGCGCGCAGGATGTTGCCGTTCAAATCGAATTCGACGATGGCCTGGGCGCCGTCGAGCGCCGAGTAGATCGCACGCAGGTCTTGCAGCGCGTCAGGCGATTCAAGATAGATCGTTTCCATAAATTCAGTGAGATAGGTGAATAAGGGCGCTGCGGGCGACGACGCAACGGGTGCATGACTGCATGATGCGTCATTTCGCACAAACAGTAAATCCAGCAAAGTCAGAGTATTGATTCTGCCTGATTTGTCGTTGCCCTAAAACAACAGCCTCCCCTGTTACAGGTGAGAAGCCGCATTTTTCAGACGATTGGACGTCTTGAGCACTTGTTCCATATGTTCCCTCCGCGCAACCAAATCGGTCAAAACGAAATATTTTTCTTGAGAAATTCAGTAAAGACGATAAAATTCCCCACATCAACAATCCAGTAAAAACGAAACCATGACCACTTTTAACCATCACCGTTTGACTGAAACAAATCCCCTGTCCATGCGCATCGTGATGATCCTGCTGTTCTGGATCACGGTGCTGGCCGGTACGAAGGTGTTTGCTGCTGATACGCAGGCAGTCGATGTACGTCTGCAAGCCTTCCAGGTCGTCACCCAGGACAAGGGCGGCGAAAAGCTGGTGCCTGCCATTGAGGCCAATCCTGGCGACACCATCGAATACCAGGTCACCTACCAGAACCATGGCAAGTCCACTGCAAAGGCAGTGGCGGCAACGCTGCCGGTACCGGACGGCGCGATGGTCTACCTCGACGGCAGCGCCGCCCCGAAAGCGGTCCAGGCCAGTCTCGATGGCAAGCAGTTCAGTCCCCTGCCCCTGACCCGTGAAGTAATGCGCAACGGTCGCCGCACCGTCGAGCCGGTCCCACCCGAGCAATACCGTTTTTTGCGCTGGGACCTGGGCGATCTCGCACCCGGCAAGGCCGCAACCGTGACTTCGCGCATGCGTGTCGCCGTCCCGCCGTCGGCCAGGCTCGCACGCTCCTGACCCTTTGATGTCCTGACGTTTCGGCGTCGCTCTGCAACACTGTGCAAATAGTTGTCGTTTTATTAACATAACGACCGATCACCCTGTTCGATCCTGACTAACGCAAGTCCCATTACAAGGAAGCAGCCATGAAAACCCATCTCAAGCTCGTCGCCGCAGCAGCGCTGCTGGCAACCGCCAACGGCGCCTACGCCGCCACGGCGGCCGGCACCCAGATCACCAACCAGGCCACCGCCACCTATAACGATTCCACCGGCACCAAGACGGTCCAGTCGAACACCGTGATCACGACCGTGCAGCAGGTCGCCAGCCTGACCATGCCGGCCGGTACCGCCAAGAGCGCCGGCGCCGGCACCTCGGTCACCTACGCCCACAGCGTGACCAACACCGGTAACGGCAGCGACACCTTCGCCCTGTCGCAAACCAATACCGGCACGCTGAACATGACCGGCGTCGTGTTCTATGCGGACGCCAACGGTGACGGCGTGGCCGACAACGCCATCCCGATCACCAGCACCGGCCCGCTGGCTGCCGGCGCCACCTTCCGCTTCGTGGCTGTCGCCGCGCTGCCGGCCGGCGCCGCCAACGGCACTACCAACGTGCTGACCGTCCGCGCCACCAGCGGCTTCAACGGCGCGGTCACCGCCGCCAGCATCGACACCACCACCGTCTCGGCCGGCGCCGTGATCGACCTCACCGCCAACTCGGCCGGCGCCGGTGCACCGGGCGCAGGCCCGGGCGTCGAAGCAGCAGCCGTGGAAACCAAGACGACGACGGCCGGCACGATGACCTCGTTCGTCCTGTTCCTGAACAACACCGGCGGCAGCCCCGACACCTTCAATCTGCAGGCGAGCACCGACGGCACGTTCGGCACGCAAATCCTGCCAACGGGCTGGACCGTGGTCTTCAAGGACGCGAACGGCGCAGTCATCACCAACGCCACCGTTGCCGCCGGCGCCAATGTGCGCGTGACGGCCGAAGTGACGTCGCCAGCCGGCACCGCACCAGGCACGACCGACCTGTACTTCCGGGCGATTTCGGGCACCACCGGCGTGGCCGACCGCATCCACGAAGCCGTCACGGTCGCCGCTGCCGATTCGCTCGTCGAGCTGGTCAAGACCCAGGCCCTGGACGCCAACTGCGACGGCACCGCCGATACCGCCTTCAGCAATGCACCGATCACGTCTGGCGCCGTGCCGGGCGCCTGCATCCGCTACCAGATCGTCGGTACCAACAAGGGCGTGACCGTCATCAACTCGATGGTCATGACCGACACGATCCCGGCCAACACGACCTACCACGCCGGTGCCCCGGCCAACACGCTGCTGGGTTCGATCCTGGCGCCAGCCGCGGGCCTGGTTGGCAGCGTCTCGGCGACTGTCGGCAATCTGGCCCCGGGCCAGTCGAACACGATGGCCTTCGGCGTGAAGATCGACTAAGTACACCAACGTAACCCATCGCCACACCAACGCGGCGCCGCTCCGGCGGCGCTGCCTTCGAATTCCCAGACTCCCGCGCGCGCCATGACGACCCTCCTCCGACACCTCGTATTTCTCTGCATGAGCTTCGTCCTGTGGTTGGCCTGCGACGCGGGCGCCGCCATCAACAACCGTGCCAGCGCGACCTTCGTCGGCGCGGCCGGCACCAGCATCACCATCGAATCGAATACCGTGCGCGCCGTGCGCCCCGATTCGATCACGTATTTCACCTCGGCCGCCTACAGCCGCGTGGCGCGCGCCACCGAACTCAACGGCAACCTGTTCCTTCAGGTCGACGCTGCCGAGTGCAACACCGATAAAAGTGTTGCCGAGCAGGTCAGCGTGACGCTGATCTCCACCCTGACCGGTGACCGGCAAGCATTCACGGCGCGCGAGACGGGCGCCGACACGGGCGAATACCGCTTCAGCGCCATCGCCGCGAGCTACCGCGACGACGACGACCACGAGGATGACGCTGCCGACGGCATCATCGAAGTCATGAAGAACGACACCCTGCTGGCCAGCGTCGAAGGCTGCGGCAGCGGCATGATCCAGACCGCGATCCTGGTCGACCCGATCGGCATCGTCTACGACAGCCGCAGCAACCTGCCACTGCCGGGCGCGACCGTGACCCTGATCGACATCACCGGCGCCGGCAACGGCGGCGCGCCTGGCGCGCCGGCCCGTGTCTTCGGCGTGGATGGCGTCACCCTGGCGCCCAGCACCGTCATCACCGATGGCGGCGGTATGTACCAGTTTCCACTGGTGGCGCCGAGCCTGTATCGCCTGCAGGTGACCCCGCCGTCGAACTACGGCTTCCCGTCCAAGCGCGCCATCGGCGAACTGCCGGCCGGCCGCACCACCAACCTGTACGGCTCGTTCGGCGGTGAATTCATCGTCAGCGAAACCTCCGGCGTGGTCACGATCGACGTGCCGCTCGACCCGATCCCGGGCGTGCTGTACGTGGAAAAGAACGCGTCGCGCGCCGTCGTCGAAGTGGGCGACGTGCTCGATTACACGGTGCGCGTGCACAACACCGCCGAACAGGCGCTGGTGGACGTGGTGGTCGAAGACCGCCTGCCAGCCGGCTTTTCTTTCGTGCCAGGCACGCTGCGCATCGATGGCGCGCTCGTTACCGACCGGTTCGAAAACCGCGGCCCGACGCTGCGCATTCCCCTCGATACGCTGGCCGCCAGGTCGAACCGCGTGCTGCGCTACCGCGTGCGCATCGGCGGCGGCGCGCTGCAGGGCGACGGCATCAACCGCGCCCAGGCCACCAGCGGCGCCCCGCTGGCCCTCGTCTCGTCGGTGGCCGCGGCCAAGGTCAAGGTCGAAGCCGGCATATTCAGCAGCAAGGGCTTCATCCTGGGCGACGTGTTCGCCGACTGCAATGTCAATGGCCAGCGCGACCTGGGCGAGCCGGGCATTCCCGATGTTCGCATCTACCTGGAAGACGGCAGCTTCTCGCAGACCGATGCCGATGGCCGCTACAGCTTCGCCGACGTCGCCCCGCGCACCCACGTGGCGAAAGTCGACCTGAGCACGATGCTGGCCGGTCGGCTGGCCGTGCTGTCGAACCGCAATGCGGGCGACGCCGGCAGCCGCTTCGTCGACCTCAAGGACGGCGAACTGGCGCGCGCCGATTTCGCGCTGAGCGGCTGCAATCCCGACGTACTCGAGGCGATCAAGGCCCGTGCCGCCCGCCTGCGCGCCGTGCTGGCCTCGGCCGCCGTGCTGACCGCCCCAGGCCCGGCCGCAGCAAAAACCGCGCCCGAGCTGGACCTGGCCACGGTGACCAACCGCCTGGGCTTCATCGGCCTGACCGACGGCGCGATCCTACCGCACGCCCAGCCGACCATCCGCGTCAAGGGCGGCGCCGGTTCAAGCTTCACGCTGCTGGTCGATGGCGTCGCCGTGGACGACAGCCATATCGGCAAGCAGGACACGGTGGCGGCCCAGGCGCTCGAGCTGCGCGACTATGTCGGCGTGACGCTGAAGCCCGGCCACAACCTGATCGAAGTGCGCGAGACCGACAGCTTCGGCAACCCGCGCGGCAGCAGCGTCGTCGACGTGGTCGTGCCGGGCGCCCTGGCGCGCCTGTCGGTTGCCCCGCTCGCCGAATCCGCCCCGGCCGATGGCCGCTCGCTGGCGATGGTCGCCGTGCGTCTCGAAGACGCCCATGGCGTGCTGATCGCCGAACGTACCCCGGTCACATTGGCCGCCAGCGCCGGCCAGTGGGACCAGCCCGACCTCGATCCACGCGAGCCTGGCCACCAGGTCTTCGTCGAAGGCGGCAGCGCCGAATTCGCACTGCGCACGGCGCCGGACGCCGGCGAAGCGCGCCTGCAAGCCACCAGCGGCCTGCTGCGCGCGAAGAACACGCTGCGCTTCCTGCCGGCCCTGCGCCCGATGGTGGCAGCCGGCGTCGTCGAAGGCGCCTTTAGCCTGAACCGCAGCCGCGGCAATACTGCGACCCCGCTGCGCGATTTCGACGGCTTCGAAGACCGCCTGCGCCACGTGGCCGGGGGCGAGACCGTCAATGCCGGCGCCCGCGCCGCGATGTTCGCCAAGGGCCAGATCGGCGCCGATACGCTGCTGACCATGTCGTACGACTCGGACAAGGACACCGAACCGAAGATGTTCCGCGACATTAACCCGTTTGCGTTCTACCCGACCTACGGCGACGACGCACGCCGCGGCTTCGAAGCGCAATCGGCCGGCCGCCTGTACGTCAAGGCCGAGCGCAACCGCTCGTACGTGATGTTCGGCGACTTCGTGCCGCCGGGCGTGACTCCGGCGCGCAACCTGGGCGCCTACAACCGCAACCTGACGGGCCTGCGCCAGCACGCCGAACTGGAAGGTCTGACGGTTGACTCGTTCCTCAGTTACGACAGCACGCGCCAGATGGTCGAAGAATTCGCCGCCAACGGCACCTCGGGCCCGTTCCTCACCGGCGGCGGCCTGATGGTCATCAACAGCGAGCGCATCGAAATCATCGTGCGTGACCGCGACCAGACCGGCGTGATCCTGTCGCGCCGCGCCCTGGTGCGCTACGTCGACTACGACATTGATCCGCTCAGCGGCCGCATCCTGCTGCGCGCCCCGGTGCCGAGCCTGGACGAAAACCTGAACCCGGTCAGCCTGCGCCTGGCGTACGAAGTCGATCAGAACGGCGCGCGCTTCCTGGTCGGCGGTGTCGCTGCCCAGTACCAGATCGGCAGCCACGTCGAGGTCGGCGCCAGCGCCGTCGAAGACCGCAACCCGGCCGCCCCGACCCGCCTGGTGAGCGTCAACGCCAGCGTCAAGCCGGATGAAAAAACCGTCGTCATCGTCGAAGCGGCGCAGATGGAAAAAGCCGGCCTGTCGGGTCGCGCCGCACGCTTTGACGCCAACCGCACCGACGGCAAGCTGGAAAGCCACCTGTTCCTGGGCCGCGCCGACGCCAACTTCGACAATCCATCGGCCAATCTGCCGAAGGGCCGCACCGAAGGCGGCGCCAATGTGCGCTACCGCTTCACCGAGCGCACCAGCGTCGGCCTGGAAGGCCTGCACACGGCCGACCTGACCACCGATGCCACCCGCAACGGCGTGCAGCTCTTCGCCGGCTACGCGTTCGAGAACGGCCTGCAAGCCGAAGTGGGCATGCGCCATTCACGTGAAGAAGGCGGCGCCGGGGTCATCGTGGCCCAGCCCGACCTGACCAGCGTGCGCGCCAAGCTGGGCATGCAGATCCCTGGCTTGCCGCAGGCCGGCGTGTTCGTCGAAGGCGAACAGGATATCCACGACAATGGCCGCCGCATGGTGGCACTGGGCGGCGACTACCGCTTCGCCGGCGGCAGCCGCGTGTACGGCCGCCATGAACTGATCAGCAGCCTGGGTTCAACCTATGCGCTGAACCAGGGCCAGCAGCGCCACGCCACCGTGTTCGGCGTCGATACCGACTACATGCACGACGGCCGCGTGTTCTCGGAATACCGCGCCGGCGGCACCTCGCCAGCGGGCACCGTGACCGGCGAGCGCCAGGCCGAAGCAGCCCTGGGCCTGCGCAATCTGTGGACGCTGGGCGACGGCGTGCGCGCCAACACCAGCTTCGAGCGCGTCAAGGTGCTCTCGGGCGCCAACAACAACGAAGCCATCGCGCTGACCGGCGCCATCGAAGTGAGCCGCCATCCAACCTGGACCGGCAACGCCCGCCTCGAACTGCGCCACGGCGCCGACAGCGACGGCCTTCTCTCGACGCTCGGCCTGGCCTACAAGATCGACGACAGCTGGACCTTCCTGGGCAAGAACACGCTGGCCGCCACCCGCTCGAATGCCAGCAAGACCATGCGCGTGACCGAGCTGCTGCAAAGCGGCGTGGCCTACCGCGCGCTGCAGTCGATCGGCCTGAACGGCCTGGCCAAGTACGAGTACAAGCTCGAACGCGACGACGGCCTGGCGGACCTCAAGCGCGCCGTGCACGCCGTCTCGGTCGGCGCCAACTGGCAGCTGCGCACTGACACCACCGTCAGCGCCCGCTACGCCGCCAAGATGGCCATGGACCAGTCGAGCGGCCTGTCGAACCGCACGGTCAGCCACCTGGTGGCCGGCCGCGTGACCCACGAGATCAATGCCGACTGGGACATCGGCGCCACCGCGCAGATGCTGATGGACCGCGACACGCGCGGCCGCCAGTACGCCGCCGGCATCGAGGCGGGCTACCAGCTGCAACGCAATATGTGGGTCTCGGCCGGCTACAACCTGCTGGGCTTCAAGGAACGCGACCTGGCCGGCGCCGACGCCACCGCCAAGGGCGTGTACTTCCGGGTACGCATGAAGTTCGACGAGAACACGCTGCAAGGCCTGCTCTCGGGCGACCTGCTCAAGTAATCAAGGATACCGACATGACTTTCGCACTGCTCTCGTCCCGCCTTCGCCACGCCTGGCTGCGCGTCTTCGTGGCCCTCGCCTGCCTGCTCGGCGCCCTGCCGGCCAAGGCCGACTGCACGGTGACCGGCGCCTGCATCACCGCCGGCCCGCGCCTGGCCAGCGTCGATACCGGCAAGAGCGCCCTGCTCGGCCCGCTGCTGGGCGGCATGCTCGGCACCGGTACCTCACTCAATGCAGTGGACTGGAACGCACTGGCCGGGGGCAATCTGAACCTGCTGAATTTCCTGAACGTGCTCAAGACGGACCTGGGTGTATCGACGCCAGCGCAGGCATTGAGCGCCAACGTCACGCTGGCGCAGATCGCCAACGCGCTGGCAGTCGAGGCGCAGGCCGAGGCCAAGCCGCAGCTGGCCGGTGCGTTATCAAGCCTGGCCTCGCAACTCAATGGCGTGGGCGGCACCGTGCGCCTGGGCGACCTGCTCAAGGTCACGGCCGACACCGGGTCGCTCGGCACCAGCACGGTCAATGCGCTCGACATGTTCACCGGCCTCGTCCAGCTGTACAACCGCCGCAACGTGCTGACCACGCCGCAGCCGGTTGGCATCTCGGGCGGCCTATTGGGCGCCACCGGCGTGGTCAACAACCTGCAACTGTATGCGCAGGCGATCGAGCCGCCGGTGTACGTGTGCGGGCCAACCGGTTCGACCTTCCATTCGGCGGCGATCCGCCTCAAGCTCAAGATGGACCTGGTGTCGCTGACGCCGGCCACCGATTCGCTGCTCGGTACGGGACTGCTGCAAAGCGCATCGGTCGGCATCGGCAAGCTGGACGTGTATGTGGAAGTCGCACGCGGCCAGGGCAGCCTCTCTGCCGTAAATGCCGCGACCAAGGCCGTCACGCTGCAGGTGGCGCCGGGCGTGTCCGACATCTTCATCGGCAAGATCGACGACAGCGTGTTCTTCAACCGCAGCCGCGCGATTCTCGACTCGGACGTCGACTTCGGCACGATCGGATCGCTGCGGGCCGCCGCGCTGGGGCTGTTGCCGGTCGATATTGCGCTCGACATCAAGAGCATCGTGCGTGGCCAGGCGCCATTCTCGACGAGCGTGACGATGTCGGGCACGTTCCCGCAGACGCGCACCGTGACGTCAAGCACGACCTTCATCACGAATGCGGCCAACAGCCTGGTGACCAATCTGCAGATCCGCAGCATGCCGGCCCTGGGGCTGTTGCAGGGCGCGGTCGAACCGCTCGTCAAGACGCTGGTGAAGGGCGTGGTCACGCCACTGCTTGCGCCGGTGCTGGCTGGCGTGGCCGATCCGCTGCTCAAGCTGCTCGGCATCGGCCTGGGCGAAATCGTCGTCACGGTCGAGGGCATTTGCCAGACCTGCGACGACTTCAAGCTGACCAAGGCAGTCGACAAGGCCAACGCGACGCCGGGCAGCACGATCCTGTACACGATCACGTTCCAGAACAGTGGCACCACGACGCTGACGCAACTGAAGATCGAAGACACCACACCGGCCTTCACGACCTACGCCGACAGCAGCTGCGGCACGCTGCCCTCCGGCCTGGCCTGCGCGGTGGCCGCCAAACCCGACGTGGGCGCCAACGGCAAGATCGAATGGGGCATCACCGGCACGCTGGCGCCGGGGGCCAGTGGTACCGTGACGGTGACGGTAAAAGTACAATAGTGCGCCGTTGTTCATGACCGCAAGTTACAATACAGAAACGGGTTATCACGTTTCACTATCGTAATTTGTGATAATTTGATAGATTGTTGACTTGCCTATGTGTATTCGTTACGCATCCAGGTGGCTTGATCCAGCTGTTTCCAGCGCGCTGTCGCCCTTGCGACGCGCAACGGGGTGGATCGTCGGCCCCCCGGTCGGGAGGCTTTTAACCACCTGCACAACTCTATTTCATGATATCGCACAGCAGTCCGGCACCGGCGCCGACCGACCCCGCTTCCGCAGAAGTCTGCTCGACCAAGGAGGCGGCGAGCCTGCTTGGCGTGTCGCACCGGACCGTGCAACTCTGGGTCGAAAGTGGTGTGCTGCAAGCCTGGAAAACCGCCGGCGGCCACCGCCGTATCCTGCTCACCTCCGTACACCGCCTGGTCGCGCAGCGCAATCACGCAGTCACTGGCGGTCAACCTGCACTGGTGCCCGCCACCAGATCGACACCCGCCGGCCGGCGCATCGTGATGGCCGACGACGACGCGACCCTGCTGCGCCTGTACGAGCTGGAAATGTCGGGCTGGGGCCTCGACGCCCAGCTGATCAAGGCGCGCGACGGCTTCGATGCGCTGATCCGGATCGGCGAAGCGCGGCCCGATCTGTTGATCAGCGACTTGAACATGCCGGGCATGGATGGTTTCCGCATGGTACGTACACTGCGCGCTGACCCGCGCTATGGCAACATGGCAATCATCGTCATCAGCGGCCTCGACCCTGCAACCATCAAGTCGATGGGCCTGCCCGATGACATCCCGGTATTTTCCAAGCCGGTGCGCTTCCCTGAACTGCGCGCCCGGATCGAACGCATCTTCAGTGACATCGACGGGGCGGCTGCCCGCGCCTGACAGGATCAACATCATGCATTCCGAGCCGGACCGACACCCCCTTGTTGCCCCGACTTTGCCTGCGCCGCAATCCATCCCCCAGTCCGACCAGGCCCGCGTGCGCGCGCTGCACGAACTCGCCCTGCTCGACACCCCGCCCGAAGAACGGTTCGACCGCATCACGCGTCTGGCCTGTCGCCTGCTCGGTGTGCCCATTTCGCTGATCGCGCTGGTCGACGCTGACCGCCAGTGGTTCAAGTCGCGCGTGGGGATCGATCTGCACGAAACCACGCGCGTGACCTCATTCTGCACCCACACGATCGAGCACGAGGACGGCCTGGTGATCGACGACGCGCGTCTCGATCCCCGCTTTGCCCACAACCCGTTCGTGACCGGTGCGCCGGACGTGCGCTTCTATGCCGGCATCCCGCTGGCCGCGCCGGACGGCAGCCGGGTCGGCGCGCTGTGCGTGATCGACCGCGAGGTGCGCCATTTCGATGACGAGCAGATGGCCACGTTGCGCGACCTGGCCGCCATCGCCGGCGACGAATTGCGTGCACGGCCGGCAGGCCGCCCCGCGCCCGAAGGCTGGGAAAAGGCGCTGGTGGCCCACCTGCCCGACGGCATCCTGATGCTCAATGCGCAAGGCAATATCGTGGCCGCGAACCCGGCAGCCGAAACGCTGTTCGGTGCGACCGGCCCGCTGCTGGCCGGCCGCCCACTGCGCGAACTGATGGACGAAGACCTGCTGCGCCTGCGCCGCTCGGGTCACTTGCGCGAAGGCGCGCGCTACGAGGCGCTGGCGCGGCGCCTGGACGGCAGCCGCTTCCCGGTCGAGTTTTCGTATTGCCGGATGATGTGGGCGGCGCGCCCGAAGTTCGCCGTGACGGTGCGCGACATTTCGCAGCGGCGCGCCGCCGAAGAACGCAACCGCGCCACCGACGAACGGCGCCGGCGCCACTTCGCCACCGCGACCCACGAACTGCGTACGCCGATGTCGAGCGTGCTGGGCTTTTCGGAACTGCTGCTCAAGCGCGAATTCGATCCTGCCGTCAGCCGCGAACTGGTGGAAATCATCCACCGCGAATCCGGCCGCCTGGTCGGCCTGGTCAACCAGATGCTCGACCTGGCGCGGATCGAAGCGGGCGGGCGGGACGAACTGAAGATCGATGCCGTCCCCGTGGACGATCTGGTGAGCAGGACGCTGGCATCCCTCGAGGGCCTCGGCCAGGCACACCGCGTCAGCACCGACATCGCGCCCGGCCTGCCGCCACTGGCCGCCGACGCCCAGAAGATGCAGCAGGCGCTGACCAATATCGTCAGTAACAGCATCAAGTATTCCGCCCCCGGCACGCCGATTTCGCTGCGCGCCGCGCCCGAACAGTGGGGCGAACGGCCGATGGTGGCGATCCGCGTGCGCGACCGCGGCATTGGCATGACGCCCCAGCAGCAGGCGCAGGTCTTCGACGCCTTTTACCGCGTCGACAGCGACACGGTGGCGCCCGGCAGCGGTCTGGGACTGACGATCCTGAAGGAGATCGTCGATCTGCACGGCGGGCGCATCGCGCTTGAATCCGAGGCTGGCGTCGGCACCGAAGTCACCCTCTATCTGCCGGTGGCCAATACCGGTGATGGGCCAGCATCGGCCCGTCGGTAAGGCGGGTGTTGCAAGTGCCCATCAGTGCTGAAAAGACCTGCCGGTTTGCCTTGACAGCCCAATGTGAACCGGTAAAATCAGCAAATATGAAAATTGCCGACCGTCAAGAAAATACTGAGCCCGCCTGTGACCGGTCGGCCTTCTGTACCACCCGGCAAGCGGCCGAGCGGATCGGCGTCTCGCACCGCACGGTGCAGATGTGGGTCGAGAACGGCGCGCTGCAGGCATGGAAGACGGCGGGCGGCCATCGCCGCATCACCAATGCCTCGGTCGAGCGCCTGCTCGACGGGCGTCGCGCCGTGCTTGCCGCGCCGCCCGTCATGGCGGGCAGTGCGCGCCCGATCCTGCCGCTGGGCGCCGCGCGTACGGTACTGATCGTCGACGACGACGCAACGCTGCTGCGCCTGTACGAACTGGAAATCGAAACCTGGGGCATGGATCTCGCCGTGCGCAAGGCGAGCAACGGCTTCGAGGCGATGATGTGCATCGGCCAGGCACGCCCCGATATCCTGGTGAGCGACCTGCGCATGCCCGGCATGGACGGCTTTGGCATGATCCGCAGCCTGCGCGGCAACCCGGCCACCGCGTCGATGCCGATGGTGGTCATCAGCGGCATGGACAAACCGACCGTGCTGGCCATGGGCCTGCCCGACGATGTACCTTACCTGACCAAGCCGGCGCCGCTCGCGGCCCTGCGCGCCGCAGTGACATCGGCGCTACCACCGGCGCCCTGAGACCGCTCCTGCAGGACCCCACGATGAACGAGACACCGACGAACCACGATCCCGCACCCACTTCAGCCCCCCTGCCGCCGGACGAAGCCCGGCGCCACGCGGTGCTGCTCGACCTGAACCTGCTCGACACGCCGCCGCAAGCCTCGTTCGACCGCATCACGCGCATGGCCACGCACCTGTTCAAGGTGCCGATCGCGCTCGTGAGCCTGGTCGACACCGACCGCCAGTGGTTCAAGTCGCGCGTGGGCGTGGCGCTGACCGAGACGCCGCGCTCGGTGTCCTTCTGCGCCCACGCCATCCTGCAGGACGACGTGATGGTGGTGCGCGACGCCCGCGCCGACGCGCGCTTTGCCGATAATCCGCTGGTGCGCGGCGAGACGGCGGCGCGCTTCTACGCCGGCTCGCCAATCGACGTCGGGGACGGCATGCGGATCGGCACGCTGTGCATCATCGACAGCGTACCGCGCGAATTTTCCGACGCCGACCGCGCGATGCTGCGCGACCTGGCGGGCATGGTGGCGGGCGAAATCGCCACCATCGAGCTGCGCGCCGCCTGCGAGCGTGAACGCAGCAGCGCGCGCGCACTGCGCACGCTGCTCGAACACCTGCCCGACGCCGTGCTGCTGCTCGACGCCGCGGGCCGGATCCTGTCGTGCAATCCGGCAGCCGAGGCGTTGTTCGGCTCGCCCTGCTCCGTCCTGACTGGCCAGTCGTCGGCTCTGCTGATCGGCATGGCGCCGCAGGTCGTCTCGCGCCACGAGGGCACTGCCCGCCGCGTCGATGGCAGCAGCTTTGCGGCCGAGATCTCGATTACCGAAATGACGCTCGAAGAGCACGTGCACCTGGTGGCCACTGTGCGCGACATGGACGGCCTGCGCGCGGAACGCGAACGGGTGCGCGCCGCCAACCAGCGGCGTCACGATTACTTCCGCACCGCCAGCCACGAATTGCGCACGCCGATGGCCAGCATCCTCGGGTTTTCGGAACTGCTCCTCAAGCGCGAGTTCGACCCGACCACCGGGCGCGAGCTGATCGACATCATCCACCGCCAGGCCACGCGCCTGATCGGCCTGGTGAACCAGATGCTCGACCTGGCGCGCATCGATGCCGGCGGCGCGGCGCAGTTGCAGCCAACCTTGCTCGACCTGGCCGACATGATGGCCAAGATTCAGGGCGCGCTGGCCAACGACGCGCACGCCGCACGGATCGCGCTGGCCGTGGCGCCCGGCCTGCCGCCCGTGACGGCCGACGCCGCGCGCGTGCAGCAGGCGCTGGGCAATATCGTGAACAATGCACTGGCCTACTCGGCGCCGGACAGCATCGTCGATGTCAGCATCTCGCAGCAGGAACGCGCCGGGCAAGCCGGCGCCGCAGTGCGGGTGCGCGACCAGGGCGTGGGCATGACGCCGGAGCAGCGCAAACAGGTGTATGACGCATTCTGGCGCGCCAACGCCCTGCCCGACGTGCCGGGCAACGGCCTGGGCATGACCATCGTGCGCGAGATCGTGAGCGCGCATGGCGGCGTGATCGAGATCGTGTCGGCGCCGGGGGATGGGACTGAAGTTGCGTTGTGGTTGCCGGCGCGCGCTGGTGTTGGGGATGCAGCAGCTGTCTGATGCACCCGATTCTGGTGGGTGACGGCCAGGCCGGCCTGCGATGGCTGCCTGGTTCCTGCGTTTTTACACAACCTGCGCCAATAGCAGTCGTTAGCTGAAGCACTACATCAGGTTTCCAACAAGCGTCAGTCAATTTCATGAACTGCGTTCGATTTTGCCTCGTCAAGAAGCAGCTCGCGAAATTTATATAAGCGCTTATGCAAATGCGTGTATTATCAAAACATGAAACAAGGACTCGGAACAAAATTGCGCCATCTTATCGAGCTGCTCGACGGCGCAGTCGCTGCCTCCTATACGGAGGCCGGCCTGAGTTACCGCCCGCGCTACACCCCCGTCATGCGAGCGCTGGCGGTACGTGAGCCGCGCACTATTGGCGACATTGCCGCAAGTGCTGGCATCACGCAGCCGGCGGCAACGCAGACCCTTGCATTGATGCTGAAGGAAGAGCTTGTTATCCGCATGTCATCCGAAGATGGACGGCAAAAGCTGATCGGGTTGTCGGAGCAAGGGCGCGCGCTGCTGCCGCAACTGCAGCGCTGCTGGGCGGCGACGAATGCGGCCGCTGCGACGCTGGATGCAGATCTGGCCTACCCGCTGTCGGAAGTACTGGCGCAAGCAATTGCTGCGCTGGAAGCACGACCGTTCGGCGCACGGATCCATGCCGCGCGCGAGCGAACCAACCACGAGGAGCCGTCATGAGTACCCAGCAATATGCCGTACCATCCGCAATGCCGCTGCGCACCCGCATCCTGCACTATCCTCTGATCCTGGCGATCGTGGGCATCCTGGCGACTATCGTGCCGATGTTTGTCACGCTGGGTCTTAGTGAAATCGTGCCGAAACCGCTGCGCCTCGGCTGGCCCATGCTGCTGTCGGCTGCAGTTGCGGTAGCTGGCTATCGCTGGTTTGTCATGCGCCTGGAGCGCCGCCCGGTCACTGAGCTGGCTCTGGCTGGCGCGGGACGTGAACTATGGCGCGGACTCGGCATCGGCGTACTGCTCGTCGTTGCGACGTATTCGGTGTTGCTGGCCAGTGGCGCCTTTATCATCACTGGCGCAGTAGCGCCAGGCGTCCTGCTGAAGCCTTTTCCTGAACAAGTCATGGTGGCCATCTTCGAGGAGATCGTGTTCCGCGCCATTGTCTTCGGCATGCTGCAGAAATTCTGGGGAACGAAAATTGCGTTGGGCGTGTCGACCGTGATTTTTGTTGTCGCCCACATGCCGAACGAAGGTTTCAGCGTGCTGGGCGCGGCGATGACGGCGGTGGCATCGCTTGCCCTCTCCGGCGCCTATCTGCTCTCTGGCCGTCTGTGGCTGCCGATCGGCCTGCATTTCGCATGGAATTTCTTGTGTGATGCCGTGTTCGCAGTCTCTGTCTCCGGCCACCCCGCTCGCGGCTGGCTTCAGGTATCCACAAGCGGTCCAGCATGGCTGTCCGGCGGGGATTACGGCGTTGAAGGTTCCATCGTCACCGGCATCACCTGGTCCATGGCTGCCATCGCGCTGCTCGTGATCGCATACCGACGCGGTCACTGGCGCTGAGGCTGGCAGCGCCAACATTAACGATATTTAACGAATTAGCCACCCCCGTTTAAGCCTGCGCCGGGCATAGTCGAAGGTAGGGAACAATACGCTCTCCACCTTGCAAACGGATCCGACACCCATGCCCTCGATGACCCTTCCGCGCCGCCCGGCGCTGGCGACCGCCATAACGGCCGCCGCGCTGCTCTCCGCCTGCGGCAAAGACCCCAAGCCTGCCCCGCCTGCGGTGCCCGAAGTCGCCATACTGACCATGGCCACCACGAACGTGGCGCTGAACATCGCCCTGCCCGGCCGCACGGCGCCGTTCCTGCTGGCCGAGGTCCGGGCCCGGGTCGACGGCATCGTGCAGGAGCGCCGCTTTACCGAGGGCGCCGACGTGCGCAAGGGCGAGCCGCTGTACCTGATCGATCCGGCGCCGTACCGCGCCGCCGTCAAGAGCGCCGAAGCCGAGCTGCAACGGGCGCAGGCGACGCTGGCCAGCAATGTGTCGCAACTGAACCGCAACCGCGTGCTGGTGAAGGAAAACGCGGTCAGCAAGCAGGAATTCGAAACCGCCGAGGCGGCGCAACTCGAAGCGGCGGCCGATGTCGCTGCCGCCAAGGCGGCCCTGGACGTGGCCCGCATCAACCTTGGCTACACCACCGTGACCGCGCCGATCGCGGGCCGCAGCAGTGTGTCGGCCGTGACCCAGGGCGCGTATGTGCAAGGCAGCGCGGCCACCCTGATGACGACGATCCAGCAGATCGACCCGATGTACGTCGACCTGCAGCAATCGAGCAGCGAAGGCCTCGCGCTGCGGCGCGAGATCGCCGCCGGCCGCGTGCGCATGGAAGGCACCGATGCGGCCAAGGTCAGCCTGCAACTGGAAGACGGCAGCACCTACACCCGCAGCGGAACGCTCGCGTTTTCAGGCGTGACCGTCGACCAGGCCACCGGCTCGGTCACGCTGCGCGCGCGCTTCCCGAACCCCGACAAGCTGCTGCTGCCCGGCATGTTCGTGCGCGCGCGCGTCAGCCAGGGCGTGCGTCAGGGGGTCATGCGCGTGCCCGCGACCGCCGTGACGCGCACGCCGCAGGGCACGGCCACCGTGATGGTCGTCGGCCAGGACAACAAGGCCGCACTGCGCACCGTGCGTACCGGCGCGCTGGTCGATGGTTTCTGGCTGGTCGACGACGGCCTGAAAGCCGGCGAACGCGTGATCGTCAGCGGCGTGCAGAAGCTGCGGCCTGGTACCGTCGTCAAGGTCGCCGCAGCGCCGGCAACGGCAGCGGCAGCACCAGCGGCGGCGCCCACAGCAGCACCAGCAGCCACCGCCGCGCGCCAGGAATAAACCAAGATGCCAAAGTACTTCATCAACCGGCCGATCTTCGCGATCGTTATCTCGCTGCTGATCATGCTGGTCGGCGGCATCGCGCTGCTCAAGATGCCGATCGAGCAGTATCCGCCCGTCTCGCCGCCGTCGGTGCAGATCCAGGCGACCTTCCCCGGCGCATCGGCCGAGACCATGCAGAACACCGTGATCCAGGTGATCGAGCAGCAGATGACGGCGATCGACAACCTGCTCTACATGCAGTCGACCAGCGATGACACGGGCCAGTCGACGACGTCGCTGACGTTCGCCGCCGGCACCGATCCCGACATCGCCCAGGTCCAGGTGCAGAACAAGCTGCAGGCGGCGGTGCCGCGCCTGCCGAGCGAGGTCCAGCAATCGGGCCTGCGCGTGACCAAGTCGACGTCCGACTTCCTGATGGTGGCGGCGTTCGTTTCCGACGACGACAGCATGACCAAGTTCGACATCGCCAACTACGTCGCCTCGAACATCCAGGATCCCCTTTCGCGCATGCCGGGCGTGGGCAGCATGAACCTGTTCGGCACCCAGTACGCGATGCGCATCTGGCTCGACCCGGTCAAGCTGACGAGTTTTGCACTGACGCCGCTCGACGTGACCGACGCGATCCGCGCGCAGAACGTGCAGATCTCGGGCGGCCAGTTGGGCGGCACACCGGCGGTCCAGGGCCAGACCCTGAGCGCCACGATCAACCAGGCGACCATGCTGCGCACGCCCGAGGAATTCAAGCGCATCCTGGTCAAGGTCCAGCCGGATGGCTCGTCCGTGCGCATCGGCGACGTTGCACGCGTGGCGCTGGGGCCCGAAAACTACAACGTCGACGTGCGCTACAACGGCAAGTCGGCATCGGGCCTGGGCATCCAGCTCGCGCCGAACGCCAATGCACTCGACACCGCAGAAGCCGTGCGTGCGCGTTTGAAAGAGCTGGGCGAATTCTTCCCGCCGGGCCTGCGCACCGTGTATCCGAACGACGTCACGCCCTTCATCGAAACATCGATCAAGGGAGTGACCCACACGCTAATCGAGGGCATCGTGCTGGTGTTCCTGGTGATGTACCTGTTCCTGCAAAACTTCCGCGCCACCCTGATCCCGTCGATCACGGTGCCGGTGGTGTTGCTGGGGACCTTCGGCATCATGTCCGCGCTGGGCTTTACCATCAATACGCTGTCGATGTTCGGCCTCGTGCTGTCCATTGGCCTCTTGGTCGACGATGCGATCGTGGTGGTGGAGAACGTCGAGCGCGTGATGCACGAAGACGGCTTGCCGCCCAAAGAAGCGACGATCAAGGCCATGGGCCAGATCACCAGCGCGCTGATCGGCGTGGCGCTCGTGCTGTCGGCCGTGTTCGTGCCGGTGGCCTTCTCGAGCGGCACGGTCGGCGCGATCTACCGCGAATTCTCGCTGACGGTCGTGGCCTCGATGCTGCTGTCGGCGTTCATCGCGCTGACGCTCACGCCGGCCCTGTGCGCGACGATGCTCAAGCCGGTCGACCCGGAACACCATGAAAAGAAGGGTTTCTTCGGCTGGTTCAACCGCTCGTTCGACGCGACCCGCGACCGCTACCTGGGCGGCGTGACCCGTATCCTGGGCCGCCGCGCGCTGTGGATGGTCGTGTACCTGGTGCTGGTCGGCGCCGTCATCGCCCTGTTTATGCGTCTGCCAGGCGGCTTCCTGCCGAAGGAAGACCAGGGCTATATGTTCGTCCAGGTGCAAACGCCGGCCGGCAGCACGCAGGAAACGACGGGCCGCGTGCTGGAAGAAATCAGCCAGTACCTGCTGAAAGAAGAATCGGCAGTGGTCGAAGCCACCTTCATGACCAATGGCGCGAGCCAGCCGCAGCGCGGCCAGAACCAGGGGCGCCTGTTCGTGCGCCTGAAAACCTGGGACGAGCGCAAGGACGAAGCGCTGGGTGTGTCGGCGCTGGCCAACCGCATCGCGGCGCGCTACGCCAACTACCAGGGCGCGACCATCAACACGGTCGAACCGCCATCGATCCGCGGCCTGGGCTCGGCCAACGGCTTCTCGCTGCAGCTGCAGGATCGCGGTGGCCTGGGGCACGACGCACTGGCCAAAGCGCGCGACCAGTTGCTCGAGCTGGCGCGCAAGGAACCGAACCTGCAGCGCGTGCGCTTCACGGGCCAGGCCGACAACGCCACCTACAAGATCGACATCGACCGCGAAAAGGCCGCCGCGCTGGGCGTGAACCTGACGGAAGTCGACCAGACCTTCTCGACGGCCTGGGGCTCGCGCTACATCAACAACTTCCTCGACACGGACAACCGCATCAAGCGCGTGTACGTGCAGGCCGATGCCCAGTTCCGCATGAACCCGGACGACATCAAGCTGCTCTATGCGCGCAATAGCGCAGGCGAGATGGTGCCGTTTTCGAGCTTCGCCAGTGCGCGCTGGGCCTGGGGTTCGCCAGCGATGGCGCGCTACAACGGCATCGAGTCGGCCGAGATTCTCGGTCAGCCGGCGCCCGGCTTCAGTTCCGGCGAGGCGATGGCGATCATGGAACGCCTGGTGGGCGAACTGCCGGAAGGTATCGGCTTCGAGTGGAGCGGCATCTCGCTGCAGGAATCGCAGGCCGGCTCACAGGCGCCGCTCCTGTACGCGCTGTCGATCCTGGTCGTGTTCCTGTGCCTGGCCGCGCTGTATGAAAGCTGGGCGATCCCGATCTCGGTCATCATGGTGGTGCCGGTCGGTATTCTCGGTGCGTTGAGCGCAGCGACGGCCTTCGGTATGGAGAACGACGTGTTCTTCCAGGTGGGGCTCTTGACCACCATCGGCCTGTCGGCCAAGAACGCGATCCTGATCGTCGAATTCGCGCGCGAACTGCAGATGCAGGGGATGGGCATCGTTGAAGCGGCGCTGGAATCGGCCAAGGTGCGACTGCGCCCGATCATCATGACGTCGATGGCGTTCATCCTGGGCGTGCTGCCGCTGGCCTTGTCGAGCGGCGCCGGTTCGGGCAGCCAGAACGCGCTGGGCATCGGCGTCATCGGCGGCATGCTGACGGCGACCTTCCTGGCCACGTTCCTGATTCCGCTGTTCTATGTGATCGTCGCGTCGCGGGCCAAGACGCCGACGCATATCGATGACACGCCGGCCGACGGCGAGGCGGTCGCGGAAACGTCTGAACCGCAGCCGCAAGCGCATTGAGGTCGCCGTGAAACTGCTCCTCATCGAAGACAACGAACGCGTCGCGCGCTTCGTCACCAAAGGCCTGAGCGAAGCCGGGCACACGGTCGACCATGCCGACAATGGCCGCGATGGCATGGTCTACGCCGTCACCGAGCCCTATGACGCCATCGTCATGGACCGCATGCTGCCCGGCGGGATCGACGGCCTGGCGCTCATCGAAACACTGCGCCAGCAGGGCAACCGGGTGCCGATCCTGATCCTGAGCGCCCTCGATGGCGTGGACGACCGCATCCGCGGTCTGCGCGCCGGCGGCGACGACTATCTGACCAAGCCATTCGCGTTCGGCGAACTGCTCGCGCGTCTGGACGCGCTGCTGCGCCGCTCGCAAAGCCAGGCCGTCGAAACCGTCATGACGCTGGGCGACCTGAGTGTCGACATGCTGGCGCACCGCGTCACGCGCGCCGGCAAGACGCTGGCGCTGCAGCCGCGCGAGTTCAAGCTGCTGGCCTATCTGCTGCGTCATGCGAACCAGGTGGTCACGCGCACGATGTTGCTCGAGAACGTGTGGGATTACCACTTCGACCCGCAGACCAATGTCATCGATGTCCACATCAGCAAGCTGCGGCAAAAGATCGACGCCGGCTTTCCTTCGGCCTTGCTGCGCACGGTGCGCAATGCCGGCTACATGCTGACCGACCAGCCTTGAGCGAGGCGCACACGATGCTCAGGCTCCCCAGTTTTTCCGCCCGCACGATCGCTATCGGTTATGGCCTCGTGACGCTGCTGGTACTGGCGATGTTCGCCGGGCCGCTGTGGTACGCGTGGCATACCAATATCGGCGAGGTGCGCAGCCAGCTGCTCAAATCCGACGCCCAGCACCTGAGCAACCTGTTCATCCGCCAGGGCCCGCCCGCGCTGGCCGCCGCGATCGACAGCCAGGTCCACGGCGTGAACGACGGCGTGCGCAAGATCATGCTGTTCGTCGCGCCCGACGGCGCCAAGCTGGCCGGTAATCTGCAGGCGTGGCCCGAGGGCGTGCCGGACCGCGATGGCCTGTGCCGGGTGACGATCGTGGTCGACGACGTGCCGCGCAACGTGGAGCTGGTGCGCGTGACGCTGGAAGACGGCTACCGGCTGCTCGTGGCCAGCAACCTGAATCGCTTCCAGAAGCTCGAACGCCTGTTCACATATGGCTTGCTGGGCTGCGCGATCACGGTGCTGCTCAGCGCCGCACTGGGTGGTCTCATGATCCGCCGCGCGCTGCTGGGCCGCATGCAGGGCATCAGCGACACCACTGCCTCGATCATCGAGGGCAAGCTGTCGCACCGGCTGATCGAACCGGGCGATGGCGACGAGCTGCAGCAACTGACCCGCACCGTGAACCGCATGCTCGACCAGATCGAGCATCTGGTGACCGGTGTACAGGATGTCTCGAACGCGATCGCGCACGACCTGCGCACGCCGTTGTCTGAACTGCGCGCGCGGCTTGAAGAACTGTCGGTGGCGCGGCCGGCGCCGGAGGAAACCTTCGTCGAAATCGACGCCGCGATCGATGACGTCGATCGCGTGATGGGCATCTTCAATGCCTTGCTGCGACTGGCCGAAATCGACAGCGGCAGCCGGCGCGCCGGTTTCGTCGATGTCGACCTGGCGGCGCTGGGCGCCGAAGTGACCGAGTTCTACGCGCCGGTCGCCGAACTGAAGGACATCGCGCTGGGCTTTGACGGCCCGAACGACCTGCACGTGGTGGGCGATCCCGTGCTGCTGGCGCAGGCGCTGGGCAATATGGTCGACAATGCGCTCAAGTATGCGCCGGTGCGCGGCGCGATCGCGATCTCCGCGCAGCGCATCGATGCCGACACGGTGCAGATCGTCGTGGCCGACAACGGCCCCGGCATCCCCGTGCACGAACGCGCGCGCGTCATCGAGCGCTTCTACCGGGTGGACGCGAGCCGCGGTACGCCCGGGGTGGGTCTGGGCCTGAGCGTGGTCTCGGCGGTGGCGCGGCTGCATGGCGGCACGCTGACGCTGGACGACAATCATCCGGGCCTGCGGGCCACGCTGCGTATCGGCGCCATGACGGCGTCGGCGTCGGCGTCGGCATCGGCATCGGCATCGGATTAAGCTACGGCTCAGGTTCCCGGCACCTGCCCTGCCGGCTGCATTTGCGCTACAGTGTGGCCTTTATTGGCGCCCCACTCTGTCGGGCCATATTCACGGGAGAGCCCCATGCCTGAACCAGTTCCACCCAACGGCGACCTGACAAGGCGCGCCGACGACCACTTCCTGCGCCACCTCGGCATCACCCTGGAGGTGCTGGCAGCGCCGGTGGATCCCACCAATCCGACAGGCTTGCCGGCCCGCGCAACGAGCGTCTACCGCGCCATCATCGAAGCGCGCCAGGGCGACGAAGATATCCAGCCGCGCGGGGTCTGGCAGCGGCAGCCGAAGCGCTCGGACTGGCCGCACGTCAGCAACCTGGCCGCCGGCGCCTTGCGCACCCAGGGCAAGGACCTGCAACTGGCCGCTTGGCTGTGCGAGTCCCAGGTCCACGAACATGGCCTGAGCGCACTGGCCCCATGCCTGCTGCTGGCGCACACGCTGTGCGAGCGTTACCCGACCGCCCTGCATCCGCAGCTCGAACACGACGACACCGATGCCCGCGCGAACATCCTCCGCTGGCTGGACCAGAAGCTGGCCCCAACGCTGCGCCAGTCACCGCTATTCACAACGGAAGACGGCCGCGCAACGACGTGGGCCGACTGTGAACAAACCACGCACGAGCTTGATGGCGACGCCACGACCCGCAGTGCGCTCGCAGCCATGCCACCAGCAATCCTGACCGAACGCATCACCGCACTGGAAGACGCGCACGCCACGATCGCCCTGCTCCAAAACGCCGTCAACACCCCGCAAACCACCACCGCACCGTGCCTGACGGCCCTAGCCGACCAGGTACACGCCATCCTGATGGCGCTCCACAACGAACGCGCCGCACGAGCGCCAGCGCCAGCGCCAGCGGCCGTGCCAACCGAAGCCCCGACAGAACAGTCCGAAACACCAGCAACCGCGCCCACGACAAACACCGCCGAGCCCCACCGCTTCCGCGACCGCGCCGACGCCTACGCCTGCCTGGCCGCCGCCGCCACCTACCTCGCCCACCTCGAACCGCACAGCCCCACGCCCTACCTGATCAAGCGCGCCGTCGAATGGGGCAATATGAACACCGGCGCCCTCTACCAGGAACTCTTCATCCGCCTGGGCGGCCAACTGAGCATCTTCGACATGGTCGGCACCGACATGCTCCCCACCCCGCAAAAACCCACCCCACCCCAATAACCCCAAATCAAAATTAGGGTCAGAGTCGAATTGTTTGCCAACTTCAATAAATCAATTGTTTATTAATTCGACTCTGACCCCAATTAATTTGCAAGATTAGCTGCTGAGCTTAGGGTCGGAGTCGAATTGTTTGACAACTTTGGGTAATTGCCCATTAATTCGACTCTGACCCTAATTGTTCAGAATGATTTGCAGGGGTCGATGAATGCCTTCGGGACATTAATTGCACGAGAGGATTTGCCTAATATTTGATAGCGCTAACAACAGCAAAAAACAATGAGGGTCAGAGTCGAATTGTTTGTCAATTTTTATAAATCAATTGAAAAACAATTCGACTCTGACCCTAATTTTTATGCAATGTTTGACGGGCTCATCTGCAAGAGCCCGAATATGGCTGTTTGCTAAAGGCTATTACCCAATAATTCGACTCTGACCCTAATTGTTGGGGGGTTAGCTGCCGAAGTAGCGGCCGGCGCGGTGCCAGGCCATGACCATGCCGCTCATGGCGATGGCGCTCAGGGCGGACCACGCGACCTGGTGGGGGGCGACCAGCAGCAGTGCCAGCGCGAGGATGACGCTGTCGATCATGATCTGGGTGCGGCCGGCGTTGATGTTGTACTGCTTTTGCAGCCACAGCGTGACAATGCCCGTGCCGCCAACCCCGGCGCCGTGGCGCGCGAGTGCGAGGATGCCCATGCCGCAGAAGGTGCCGCCGCCCAGGGCTGCCACGGCCGGATGCACGCGGTCGATGACCAGCACGAACGGCATGATCTTGAGCAGCCCCATGATCATCGCGCTGCCGGCCAGCGACTTGATCGTGAAGCGTGCGCCCATGAAGAAGTAACCAAACAGGAAGAACGGCACGTTGATCATCATGAACAGCGTACCGACCGACACGCCGGTCGAGTACGACGTCAACAAGGCGATGCCGGCGACACCGCCGGTCAGCAGGCCCGCTGCATGCAGCAGCACGATGCCGATGACGACGAAAAGCACGCCGACGATGATGCCGTAGACGTCATCGAGCGTCGAATGCGGCTTGACCTCGATGATGGGACGCGATGGCTTGCTGGGAGAGCCTGGATACATGACAGACTGACTCACGCCTGCACCATCGCGCAGGCAGGACCGGACCGCGACGCGCACGTCGGCGCAAGCGCTATCACCACGCGAGCGGGAAGGTGGCGGCGCGGGGCTGCGCACACGGAATCGGCAAGCGTCGGGCTGGAGTTCATGGTCCTCGGATGATCGGATGGGTAAGAGAAGCTGCAAGCGACGCAGGTCTGGTCGAAAGACGCAAACACGCAAACACGCAGGTTATGGCGCGCTACAGCCCGCCATTATCGCCCATGTTGCGGCGCAGTGTCGAGCCGCACGAACTCGCCATGTCGCGAATGAGCGAATGGATGCTGCGCTGCACCTTGACGGTGCACGAAGAGACTCGATTGCGCCGCTGCGGTGCGCTACACGCCAGCATCCGGTGCCCGATCCGCCGCCATATCCGCCGCCAGTTCGCGCTCGAGAAATTCAACGCACACCCGCACCTTCGCCGAATTCCCCAGCCGCAGCGGATACACGGCCCACACATTGGCTTCCTGCGCAAACTCGGGCAGGATCTGCACCAGCTCCCCGGATGCCAGCAGCGGCTGCGCGTGCCAGCGCGAGCGCAGCACGATCCCGGCGCCGTCCAACGCCCAGCGCAGCGCGACTTCGCCATGGTTGGTCGACAGCGCGCCCGACACCTTCACCGTCTCCTCAACGCCTTTCGCGCGCAGCCGCCATACACCGAACGGATGGTCGCGCTCCTTGATCACCAGGCACTGGTGGCCCGCCAGATCCTGCAGCGTGCGCGGCGTCCCATGCTGCGCCAAATATGCAGGCGCCGCGCACAGGATGCGGTGATTGACCATCAGACGCCGCGCGATCAGCTGCGGCGCGATCTCGTCGCCGATCCGCACATCCAGATCGAACCCTTCGGCTACCGGATCGACCAGCCGGTCGAACACCTCGAACCGGATCTGCAGCGCTGGATACGCGCGCGCCAGCCGGGCAATCGCGGGAGCGACGACCTGGCGGCCGAAGCCGAAGCTGCTGCACACGCGCAGCTGGCCGCTGGGCGCCCGGCGCCGCTCGGCCGATTCCTCGATCAGCTCATCCAGGCTGGCGAGGATTGCCTGCGCCCGTTCAAACGCCTGCGCCCCGTCCTCGGTGATGACGACGCGCCGCGTCGTGCGCTGGAACAGCCGCACGCCCAGCGCAGCCTCGAGGACCCCGATCCGTTTGCTGATATACGCGGCCGACATGCCGAGCGCCTGCGCCGCGCCCGCAAACGATCCCTGACGCGCCACGGTCACGAACACCCGCAGGTCAGCATTTTCCAACAGATTATTCACGCTGCGTGTTCCCTCAAACCACAATCAGCAGCATTATAAACATCCTGTTATGCATTATTCTTGAGGCATTCAGATCAGCTCAGAGGAGACACCCATGAAAACCCACAAGATCGCCGTGATCGCCGGCGACGGTATCGGCAAGGAAGTCATGCCCGAAGGCCTGCGCGCCCTGGACGCCACCGCCAAGCGCTTCGGCATCCATCTCGAATTCACCACCTTCGAATGGGCCGACTGCGACTACTACGTCAAGCACGGCAAGATGATGCCGGACGACTGGCGCGCGCAGCTCTCGGGCTTCGAGGCCATTTTCTTCGGTGCGGTGGGCATGCCCGACATCGTCCCCGACCATATCTCGCTGTGGGGCTCCCTGCTCAAGTTCCGGCGCGAATTCGACCAGTACGTGAACCTGCGCCCGGTGCGCCTGATGCCCGGCGTGCCCTGCCCGCTCGCCAACAAGAAGCCGGGCGACATCGACTTCTACGTCGTGCGCGAAAACACCGAGGGCGAATACTCGTCGGTCGGCGGCAAGATGTTCGAAGGGACCGATCGCGAGTTCGTGCTGCAGGAATCGGTGTTCACGCGCCACGGCACCGACCGCATCCTCAAGTACGCGTTCGACCTGGCCCAGAGCCGCCCTAAAAAACACCTGACCGCCGCCACCAAATCGAACGGCATCTCGATCTCGATGCCGTACTGGGATGAGCGCGTGGCCGCCATGGGCGAGCAGTACGCCGACGTCAAATGGGACAAGTACCACATCGACATCCTGTGCGCGCGCTTCGTGATCTCGCCCGAGCGCTTCGACGTCGTCGTGGCATCGAACCTGTTCGGCGACATCCTGTCTGACCTCGGCCCGGCCTGCACCGGTACGATCGGCATCGCGCCGTCAGCCAACCTGAACCCGGACCGCACCTTCCCGTCGCTGTTCGAGCCGGTACACGGCTCGGCCCCCGACATCTACGGCAAGAACATCGCCAACCCGATCGCAATGATCTGGTCGGGCGCGATGATGCTCGAGTTCTTGGGCCAGGGCGACGCCAACTACACGGCCGCGCATGACGCCATGCTGGGCGCGATCGAGCGCTGTCTGGTCGAGGGTCCGCGCACGCCCGACATGGGTGGCACGGCCAACACCACTGACGTGGGTCAGGCCGTCACGCGCTACCTCGAGACTTAAGCCACGTCCCGGTTGGCCAGTGCTATTGTGGGGGTCCTTACAGCACATCCAACCGGAGCCACCATGCAGCCGCACGAATCGACCGAACTGGAATACGTTGGCTTCTGGGCGCGCACCGGCGCGGCGCTCATCGACAGCATCCTGGTGATGATCGTCGTGCTGCCACTGCTCTACGCCATCTACGGCGCCGCGTATTGGGACAGTACTGCGATGGTGATCGGCCCGGCGGATTTTGTCATCAACTGGCTCCTGCCGGCTGCCTTCGTGCTCGCGCTATGGATCAAACTCTCGGCCACGCCGGGCAAGATGGCCGTCGGCGCGATCATTGTCGATGCGCGTACCGGCGGCAAGCCAAGCACGCGCCAGTTCATCATCCGCTACCTGGGCTACTACGTCTCGATGATCCCGCTGTTCCTGGGCATTCTCTGGGTCGGCTTCGACGCGCGCAAGCAGGGCTGGCACGACAAGATGGCCGGCACAGTCGTCGTGCGGTGCAAGGGCGGCACGACGCAACCCGTCAAATTCGACGCCACCGAACGCGCCTGATCAATCGGTCAGCCTGCGCATCTGCGCAATCAGATCGGCCTTGCCTTCAAAACCGATCCCCGGCAGATCGGGCATCGTGATGTGCCCATTCTCGACCTTGACGCCATCCGGAAAGCCGCCGTACGGCTGGAACAGGTCGGGATACGATTCGTTCCCGCCCAGCCCCAGGCCGGCGGCGATATTCAGTGACATCTGGTGCCCGCCGTGCGGGATGCAGCGCTTGGCCGACCAGCCGTGCTCCTTCAGCATGTCGAGCGTGCGCAGATACTCGACCAGGCCATAACTGAGCGCGCAATCGAATTGCAGCCAGTCGCGATCGGCGCGCATGCCGCCGTGGCGGATCAGGTTGCGCGCATCCTGCATCGAAAACAGGTTCTCGCCCGTGGCCATCGGATTGGCGTAGTAGTTGCGCAGCGTCGCCTGCAGTTCGTAGTCGAGCGGGTCCCCCGCTTCTTCATACCAGAACAGATCGTACTGCGACAGCGCCTTGGCGTAGCGGATCGCCGTGTCCAGGTCGAAGCGTCCATTCGCATCGACCGCCAGCTTCTGCCCGTCACCCAGCACACTCAGGATCGAGTCGATGCGGCGCAGGTCTTCGTCGAGCGAGTCGCCGCCGATCTTCTTCTTGACCACCGTGTAGCCGCGATCGAGATAGCTGCGCATCTCGTCTTTCAGCTTGCCGTGGTCCTGCCCCGGATAATAATAGCCACCGGCCGCATACACGAACACACTGCGCTCCGGCTGGCCATTGCCATAGCGGTCGGCCAGCAGCTGGAACAGCGGCACGCCCGCGATCTTGGCCGTCGCATCCCACACCGCCATGTCGATGGTGCCGATGGCCACCGAGCGCTCGCCGTGACCACCCGGCTTTTCGTTGGTGAACATCCTCTGCCAGATCTTGTGCGGGTCGAGGTTCGCGCCCGTGTCGTCCTGCAGCGCGGCCGGATCTGCCTCGAGGATGCGGGGGATGAAGCGTTCGCGCATCAGCGTGCCCTGGCCATAGCGGCCGTTGGAGTTGAAACCGTAGCCGATCACGGGCTTGCCGTCGCGGATCACGTCGGTCACCACGGCGACCACGCTCAGCGTCATCTTGCTGAAGTCAATGTAGGCGTTACGGATCGGGGAGCTGATTGGAACGGTCTGCTCGCGGATATCGACGATTCTCATGGCGGTGTCTCTCATGTGCTGGTTGAACGAGACACCAGATTATTCGCTGCAAGGGCGGTTATGATTGAATCTCTTTCACAGGATTCTTCACCCAAAGTGAATAATGACCTCGCCTCGCATCTCGAATTCTTTGTGCTGCTGGCCCGCCACGGCAGCCTGAGCGCCGCCGCGCGCGCGCTCGACCTCACGCCGCCGGCAGCCACCAAGCGCCTGGCGCAGCTCGAAGAGCGCCTCGGCGTGCGGCTCGTGAACCGCACCACGCGCACCAGCAGCCTCACGCCCGAGGGCGAAACCTATCTGCACTACGCGACCCGCATCCTGGCCGACCTGCACGAGATGGAGGAAGCGGTATCGAGCACGCGCGCCGTGCCGCGCGGCCTGTTGCGCGTGAATGCATCGCTCGGCTTCGGGCGCACGACGATCGCGCCGCTGGTGTCGACCTTCGCGCAGCGCTACCCGCAGGTGGAGGTGCAGCTCGACGTCACCGACCGGCCGGTGGACCTCGTCGCGGACGGCATCGACCTGGCGATCCGCTTTGGCGAGCTGCCCGACCAGCGCCTGATTGCGCGCCGCATCATGTCGAACCGGCGCCTCCTGTGCGCGTCGCCGCGCTACCTCGAACGGCATGGCATGCCCGCCAGCCTGGCGGATCTGGCCAGCCACCGCTGCATCGTGCACCGGCAGAACGACGAAGCGCATGGCGTCTGGCGCCTGGAACATGAAGGCCGCGCCGTGTCGGTCAAGGTCCAGGGTGCGCTGTCGAGCAACGATGGCGACATCGTGCTGGGCTGGGCGCTCGATGGCCACGGCATCCTGGTGCGCTCGGAATGGGATCTGGCGAAGTACGTCGACAGCGGCCGGCTGCGCATCGTGCTGCCCGGGTACGCGCAGCCCGAGGCCGACCTGTTCGTCGTCTATCCGAACAAGCGGCGGCAGTCGGCGCGGGCACGGGCGTTTGTTGATTTTTTGGTGGAGCAGTTTGGGGGTTGATGCCGCGCGATCATCCGGCGTGACAATGGCGAGAATCACGATCGCCGCGTGGATGACGTAGGGTGGACGGGTTCCCCGTCCACGCGGTGATGGTTGACGGCGAGATCATCCGGCGGGAAAACAGCGCCAGTCACTACCACCGCGTGGACGGCATAGCCGTCCACCCTACGAACAACGGTCTCCGCCAGTGGTATTACTTCACGCCCGCCGCTGCCAGCGCCGTCATGTTGACGATGCGGCGCACAGTGGCGCTCGGGCTCAGGATGTGCACCGGCTTGGCCGCGCCCAGCAGGATCGGGCCCACGGTCACGCCCTTGCCTGCGGCGACCTTCAGCACGTTGAACAGGATGTTGGCCGCGTCCAGCGACGGCATCACCAGCAGGTTCGCGCTGCCCGAGTAACCCGCGTCGATCTTGTACAGGTCACGGATTTCTTCCGACAGCGCAGCGTCGCCGTGGATCTCGCCCACCACGGCCAGTTCGGGCGATTGCTCGGCCAGCAGCGCGCGTGCTTCGCGCATGCGCTTGGCGGACGGCCGCTCGGACGAACCCTGCGACGAGTGCGACAGCAGCGCGGCCTTCGGCTCGAGGCCGAAGTGCTGCAGCGTCTCGGCTGCCAGGCGCGTGATGGCCGCCAGCTCCTGGGCGCTCGGCTGCTCGTTGACGTACGTGTCGGTGATGAACAACGTGAACTTGTCGAGCACCAGCGCGTTCATCGCGGCCAGCACTTCGGCGCCCGGCGCCACGCCGATCTCGCTCCGCACATGCTCCAGATGGTCGTCGTAGCAGCCGGTCATGCCGCAGATCAGCGCGTCGACCGTACCCGCCGCCAGCAGGCGCGTGCCCTGCAGCGTCGTATCGGCTTCGGCGGCAATGACGGTGTAGTCGGCGCCTTCGCGCAGGCGCAGGCCCGCGTCCTTGATGGCGCGCTGCAGGACCGACGTGTCGCCGATCAGCACCGGATGCGCGATGCCCTCGTCGACCACGGCCTGCACCGCGCGCAGCACGCGTGGCTCGGTCGCTTCGGCGTACGCCACCTTGCGCACGTCGGCGCGCGCCTTGTCGAACACCGGCTTCATGAAGAAACCGGTGTGATAGATCATCTGGCCCAGCTTGTCGCGGTAGGCGTCCATGTCGGTGATCGGGCGCGTTGCCACGCCCGATGCGGCGGCGGCTTCCGCCACGCGCGGTGCGATCGCGCCGAGCAGGCGCGGATCGAACGGCTTCGGAATGATGTACTCGGGGCCAAAGGCCAGGTCCTGACCTTCGTAGGCCAACGCCACCACGTCGCTCGCTTCGGCTTCGGCCAGTTCGGCGATCGCGGTCACGCAGGCGAGCTTCATTTCGTCGGTGATGCGCGTGGCGCCGCAATCGAGCGCGCCGCGGAAGATGTACGGGAAGCACAGCACGTTGTTGACCTGGTTCGGATAGTCCGAACGGCCGGTGGCGATGATGACGTCCGGGCGCGCGGCCTTGGCCACTTCAGGACGGATCTCAGGCTCGGGATTGGCCAGCGCCAGGATGACCGGCTGGTCAGCCATCGTCTTGACCATCTCGCCCGTCAGCACACCGGCGGTCGAGCAGCCCAGGAACACGTCGGCATCCTTGACGACATCGGCCAGCACGCGCGCATCGGTCGCCTGCGCATAGCGCGCCTTGTTCTCTTCCATGTTGGCGTCGCGGCCCTGCCAGATCACGCCGCGCGAGTCGACAACGTAGATGTTCTCCTGCTTCACGCCCAGCAGCACCATCATGTCCAGGCAGGCAATCGCCGCCGCGCCGGCGCCGGAAGCGACCAGCTTGATCTGGCCGATGTCCTTGCCGACGACTTTCATCGCATTGAGCAGTGCCGCGGTCGAGATGATCGCGGTGCCGTGCTGGTCGTCGTGGAAGACCGGGATGTTCATGCGCTCGCGCAGCTTCTTCTCGATGTAGAAGCATTCCGGCGCCTTGATGTCTTCCAGGTTGATGCCGCCGACAGTCGGCTCGAGCATCGCGATGGCGTCGATCAGCTTGTCCGGATCGAGTTCGTCCAGTTCCAGGTCGAATACGTCGACACCGGCAAATTTCTTGAACAGGCAGCCCTTGCCTTCCATGACCGGCTTGGCGGCCAGCGGACCGATATTGCCCAGGCCGAGCACCGCGGTGCCGTTGGTGATCACGGCCACCAGGTTGCCGCGCGACGTGTAATCGAACGCGGTGGCCGGATCGGCGGCGATTTCTTCGCAGGCGTAGGCTACGCCCGGCGAATACGCGAGCGACAGGTCGCGCTGGTTCGACAGCGGTTTGGTGGCGATGACTTCGATCTTGCCGCGGGTCGGGCTGCGGTGGTATTCCAGCGCGTCGATCCGCAGTTGGGTGTTCTGTGCTTCGTTCAGCGTACTGTCGGTGCTCATGGTCTTCCTATGCTTATTGGGTGATGCGGCGTGGGAGGCGGGGCCGCCTCAAGGCGCGCGCGCAACGATCCTCCCATTGTTGGGCAAACATTCTAGCCGAACCGACACCATCGCGTGCGCGACCGGTTCCCGCACGATCGTTCACATTTTCTGCACATTCAGCAGTTCGATGAAGCGCGTTGCCGCCATGCCCAGCGGCCGTTCTTCGGTCCACACGATGTCGACGAAGAAGCGCAGCACGTTGGTCAGATTGATGGTCGGGATCTCGACCAGCTCACCGCCCTGCACGGCCTCGCGCACCTGGCTCGCTGGCAGCCACGCCCAGCCCAGGCCCGCCTTGACCAGCGCCAGCGCGGCGATCGGACTATCGGTCTTCCACTGCAGCGATGACATTGCGATGCGCTGGTCCACCTGGTCGGTGTCGCGCCCCGCCACGACGATCTGGCGCTGCAGCAGCAGATCGGTGTCGCGTACCTTCGCCTGCCTGCCCCCCTTGAACATCGGATGCGAGCGCGCCGCCACCGCCACCAGGCGCTCCTCGGCCACTTCCTGGAATGCCTGATACGGCGCCGCGCCGTAGCGTTCGAAGACCAGCGCCAGGTCGGCGCGCCCGCTGCGCACCATCGCCAGCGCATCGGCTTGCGGGGCAGTCAACACTTCGACCTGCAGCAGCGGATGTTCCAAGGCCAGCGCGTGCAGCGCGGCGCTCCATGGCACGGTAACCAGCAGTTCGGGCACGAGCGCCAGCGTCAGCGACGCTTCCAAGCCGCGGTTCAACGACAGCGCATGCACGTTCAGGCGCTGCAATCCCTCGGCCAGCAGGCGCGCCTGCGGCAGCAGCGCCAGTGCCTGTGCTGTCGGCACCGAATTGCGACCGGTGCGGTCGAACAGCTGCACGTCGAGCTGCGCTTCGAGATTTGCGATCGCCATGCTGACGGCCGACGGCACGCGACCGAGCGCACGCGCGGCTGCGGAAAACGAGCCATAGTCGATCGCCGCCAGGAAGGCTTTAACATTGTCGAGGTCAAACGCCATCGTTCAATTCCATTGATAGGTGCTGACTTTTTTCATCACCAGATTCGACATAGTATCGGGCCTCACTCATCGGAGGCAATATGGTCTGGATACTGCTGGTCCTTGCAGGACTGTTTGAAATTGTCTGGGCCGTCGGCCTGAAATACACGGAAGGCTTCACACGCCTGTGGCCAACGGTGGGCACAGTGGCTGCCATGATCGTCAGCTTCGGCCTGCTGGCCCAGGTGCTCAAGACGCTGCCGATCGGCACCGCCTACGCGATCTGGACGGGGATCGGCGCCGTCGGTACGGCCCTCGTGGGCATCATCGTGCTTGGTGAATCAGCGTCACCGGCGCGGCTGGCGTGCATTGGCATGATTGCGGCGGGCATCGTGGGACTCAAGCTCGTTTCTGCGCACTGAAAACGATTCGGGGAAATGAATCGACAAATCGTTAGGACATTCTGGAAAAGCCGTGTATCTTCAACGATGCACTACATCAAGTCGTTGTTATTGTTGGCTTTTCTCTCCCGCCTCGCCTCTTCCGGCAGTCCAGTTTGATTCCCCCGCTTTTATCTTCTCTTGGTTGAACGTGCGTATTGGGCGATTTTGCCCATGTCACTGCAAAGGAATTCAACATGACTACCCAAACCGGCACCGTAAAATGGTTTAACGACGCAAAAGGCTTCGGCTTCATCACGCCTGATGGCGGCGGCGACGATCTGTTCGCGCACTTCCAGGACATCCAATCGGAAGGCTTCAAGAGCCTGGCCGAAAATCAGCGCGTGTCGTTCGAGCGCTCGACCGGCCCTAAAGGCGAAAAAGCCGGCAATATCTGCGCAATCTGATGCTGCTATCGTGACGCCGCCGCGCGCACCACGCAGATAGCGTGGGCGCAGCCACAGCGCACATTGAAAAGCCCGCCAATCGGCGGGCTTTTTGCTGTCTGAGCGTTCGGGGGTTCGTTGAACGCGTGGACGGGAAACCCGTCCACCCTACGTCATGTCGGTACCATGACGACGGTCCCCATGCCGGTAGGGTGGACGGCTGTGCCGTCCACGCGTTCAATCATCCTCATAAACTGCTGAGGAATTGGCTCACATCTGGCCGCGCGCGCGGCGCCTTCACGGTCGATGCGGTACCAAGGCCAATGAAACAAATAGCCCGCTCATGCGCCTCGAGCCCCAGCAACGTGCGCATGCCAGCAAAATCCATCGCCGCGCCGCTGGCAAGGCCACTTGCAAAGCCCAGCAACTGAGCTGCCACCAGCATGTTCTGGATCGCGCAACCAAGCGACACGAGTTTTTCGTGCGCCGGGATGATGGTGCCCGGTTCGTCGCGCAGCACCGCCACCAGCAGGCATGGCGCGCGTAGCGCCTTGTCGTGCGCCGTGGCGAGCGCCTCATCGCCGCAGGCCGGATCGCGCGCCAGCACGGCGGCGGCAAACACGTCACCCAGCAGATGCCGCTTGTGCTGGGGGATCAGGATGACGCGCCACGGCCGCAGCAGCCCATGATCGGGTGCCTGCGCACCTGCTTCGACGATGCGCAGCAGGGCCGCGTCGTCCGGGCCGGGCGCAACGAGGCGGCGCAGCGTGTAGTTGCGCCGCGCGGCCAGGATGGTCAGGAATTCGTCGGCGCCAGCCGGATACTCGGTATGCATGGCGCCAGTATAGCGAGAGCGCCGCCGATCCGCCGGAGTGGGCGAACTGACGGTGCACAGTGAATGCACGCTCAGTACACGTCGCGCCGGTAACGGCCCGCATCGATCAGGCGATCGCGCCCGGCTTCGCCGAGAATCGCCGCGAGCGCCGCATCGACCTCCCCCGCCATGCCCTGCAAGCTGCCGCAGACATGGATGACCGCATCGCGTTCGACCCAGTCGCGCAGCGTGTCGGCGCGCGCACGCAGGCGGTCCTGCACGTACTCGGGCGCGTCGTCGCGCGAAAACACCAGGTCGCATTCCGGCAGCGCGCCGGCGGCGCGCCACGCGGCGATCTCGCCCGCGCACAGGCTGTCGAAGGCGCGCTGGCGTTCGCCGAACAGCAGCCAGTTGTGGTGCTGCCCGGCCAGCACCCGGCTGCGCAGGTGCGCGCGCAGGCCGGCCATGCCTGAGCCGTTACCGATGTAGATGCAGGGCCGCGCGTCCTGCGGTCCATGGAAGCCCGGATTCGTCGCCAGTCGTGCGCGGACCATCCCGCCGACGTCGAGATGCGCGGTCAGCCAACCCGATGCCAGGCCCATGCCCTGCTCGTGGCGCTGCTGGCGCACCAGCAGCGTCAGTGCGCCGTCCTGCGGGATGCCGGCAATGGAATAGCGGCGCGGCGCCAGGGGTTTAAGTGCATCGGCGCACTCCTGGGTCGATGCGAACGGATGCCCGACGCCGGGAAGTTCGCTCCAGGCCAGCGCCTCGCGCAGCGTCTGGGGTTCGCCCTGCCAGGTAACGCGCGCCGCGCCATCCAGGCCGCTGGCCGCCAGCCAGGCGTCGACGGTCGCCGATGTGTGGCTCGCCGCGACATCCAGCAGGTCGCCGGCCTGCCACTGCTGATCTGCCGTCGTCTGCAGCACCAGTTCATACAACGGCGCGCCCAGGCTGCCGGGATTCAACAGCGTGCGCCTGACGAGCTGCCAGTCGGTCATCGGTGCCGCGTCATTGGCAGCGGCTGGGAACGTGCCGGCAGCCGCACCCAGTGTGCCCAGCGCATGCATCCAGCGGCCCAGCGCCGCGGCGTCGCCCTGGTCGACGTCGATCCTCGGGAACAGCGCCGTGGCACCGAGCGCACCGAGGCGCTGGTCGAGCGCGATCCCATAACCGCAGTAGCGCGCGTAATTGCGGTCGCCCAGCGCCAGCACCGCGTACTTGCACCCGGCCAGCGCCACTGGCCCTGCATGCAGCTCGCGCGTGAAGCGGCGCGCGGCATCCGGCGCTTCGCCGTCGCCGAACGTCGCCGCCACGAACAGCGCATGGTCGTAGCCGGCCAGTTCTCCCGGGCTGAGCGCCGATACCGCACGCAGATCGACCGCGCGGCCACCGGCGCGCAGCGCGGCGGCGCTGTGCAGCGCGATCCGCTCGGCCTGGCCGCCCTGTGTCGCAAAGGCCAGCAGGATCGGCGCACCGGCGCCTGGCGTGGTGGGTTCGCTCGTCATGGCGAGCGCCCGTTCGCGCGCCAGTGCGCGCTGCTGCCGGCGACGGCCCAGGTACAGCAGCCAGCCGGTGATGGCAAAGCCGGGCAAAGCCAGGCTGGCGAGCATCATGATGACCCGCCCCGGCAGGCCGAAATAGCTGCCCGTGTGCAGCGGCCGGATCGTGGTCAAGGCGCGCTGGCCAACGGTTTGCGCGCCGTAGGGTTCGTTCTTGAGCAGTGCGCCGTCGCTGGCGCGCAGCGACATGCGGTTGCGGGCGCGCTCGTGCGGGCCATCCTGCGCAATCCACGTCAGCTGGTAGGCACCGCCGCCGCGTTCCGGCAGGCGGATCGTCGCGCTGGCCCAGTTCGGGGCGTGCGCGAGGAAGGTGTTCCAGGCCGGATCGAGTGCGGCCGGGCCATCCGGCGTTGCTGCGCGCTTGCGTTCACGTGGCTTCGACATCGTCTCGGCTGCGGCGCGACGCTCGTTACCGGCCCACCCCTGCACCGTGTCGCGCACGACGTCAAAGCTCCAGTAGATGCCAGTGCCACCCACGATCAGGTAAGCCACCAGCGCCCAGGTGCCGGCAATCGCATGCAGCGCCCACAGGAACGAGCGGCCACGCAGGCTGGTATTGAAGGTGAGCCACGTCCGCCAGTTGGCGGGTTTACGCGGCCAGCGCAGATACAGGCCGCTGAGCGCGAGACCCACCAGGCACAGCGCCAGGATGCCCAGCACGAGGCGGCCCGGCGCGCGCGGCAGCAGCAGCCAGCGATGCAGTTCCTCGACCCAGTTGAACGCGGCCTCGAAGCGCAGCGCCGGCAAGACGGCGCCAGTGTACGGGTGCACCCGCACGTCCGGGCCGCGCCGCTCGCCCGGCGGCGCGGCAAAGCGCACCAGCGCCGTGCTGCGCGGATCGGATTCGAGCACGATGCTGACCACGCGCTCCCCGGGACGTGCACGCTGCGCCGCCTGCAGCAGCTGTGCGGGCTGCAGGCGCGCACGCGCTTCGGCATCGACCGTCATGACGCCAGGATTGAGCACGTCCAACAGTTCGTCCTCGAACGCCATGATGGCGCCGGTCAGCCCGATGACAGCCAGCAGCGTGCCCGCCGTGATACCGACGAACCAGTGCAGCTGGAACCAGACCGCGCGCAGCGACGGCAGGCGCCAGCCGCTCACAACGCGACCTTCATCGACAGCTTGATCAGGCGTGGCAAGCCTGCGCTCAGGCGCGTGCCGGCGCCGGCCCAGTATCGCTTGTCGGCGGCATTGTCGACATTGAGTTGCCACGTGGTGCGCTTGCCAGCGAACTGGCCGATGTAGCGCGCGCCCACGCTGAACAGCGTGGTGCCACCCAGCCAGGCCTGGTTCAGGTCATTCACTGGCCGCCGGCCGGTGTAATACGCGCCGGCCGTCAGCGCCAGGCCGGGCACCGCATCGAGGTCCCAGGCCACGAAGGTGCTGGCGGTGCGGCGCGCCGCATTCTCGGGCAGCTTGCCGTCATACGTCGCGTTGATATTGCGGAAGGCCGGATCGAGCCACTGGGCTGACGCCTGCCAGGCCACGCTGCGCAGGAGGCGGCCCTGCGACGACAGCTCCAGGCCGCGATAGCGCTGCTCGCCGTCAGCCGTGAAGACATTGGCGGTGTTGGTGTAGTAACCGGGGCGCTCGATCTCGAAGAGTGCCGCCTGCGTCAGCAAGCCGCCGGCCGTGCGCCAGCGCGCGCCAACTTCGCGCTGCTTGCTCACGCCGGGCGCCATGCGCGTTCCTTCATTCGCCGTGCCGGCCGGTGCGGCCTCGCCCTCTTCCAGGCCTTCTGCCGCCGATGCATACACGGAGAGGTCGTCACGCAGGCGGTAGACGACGGCCGCCATCGGGGTCGTTTCGCTCGCGTCGTAGTCGTTCAAGCCCTGCGTGCTGCGGTAGTCGACGCGGCGCACGCCGCCGATGAATTGCCACGCGCCCGCGCTGATGCGATCGACCAGGTACAGGCCCTGGTCGCGCGAGTTGAGGGCCGCGGTCGTGGGTGTCGCCGGTCGAGGGCCGATCGTGAAGTTTGTCACCGGCAGCGGCGCATACAGGTTCTGTGCGGGGATCGTGTAGTTGGCCTGGAAGATCGGGGCCTGGCCCTTGTCGGTATCGCTCGCACCGAGCGTCACCTCGTGCGTCAGGGAGCCCGTGCGCAACTGGCCCGCCAGTTCGGCACGCAGCATGCGCGAATCGACGTCGGCATGCTGCAGATTGCCGGTAATACGCCCTGCCCCGGTCGCGACGCTCGCTGCATTATTGAAGCGGAAGATCGGCAGCGAGCGGGCGCGCTTCGTTTCGGCGTGACCTGCTTCAAGCGTCAGTGCCCAGGCGTCATTCAGTGCGATGTCTGCGCGCAGCTGCGCGTTGCGTGCATGCGTTTCGAACCTGGCCCAGTCGGGGCCAACGAGGCGGCGCGGATCGACCGCGCGCGGCAGCGTAATCACGCCGCCCACGGCCGGCGGCAAGTTGATCCCGGCCTGCTCGGTCACGCGGCGCTTGTCGTATTCGAGGTCTGCCCGCAGGCGCACACGCGCGTTCACGCGCCAGTCGAATGCGCTGGAGGCGAAGCCGCGGTTGCCGTTGCCGACGCCATCGAGGTGCGAGCCGAGCGTGCCGCCGGCCGCGTTGATCCGCACCCCGACTGCGTCATCAACGCCAAAGCGGCGCGCAGCATCGAGCGTGGCAACGACCGTCCCGTTGCTGTCGACCTGGGCGCCGACGGTGGTCAGCGGCGTGCTGCCAGCGCGTTTGGTGACGAAGTTGACGACACCGGCCGGCGACGTGAAGCCGTAATACAGTGCGGTCGCGCCCTTGAGCACCTCGACGCGCTCCTTGTTCTCCATCGACACCTGGCCGAAGTTCATGATCGGCAGCGAGCCATTGAGGCGGTAGTTCGTGCGGTTCTCGACAGCGATACCACGGATGACCAACTGGTCCCACGTGTCGCCGCCGTTCTGCTGGCGCGTCACGCCGGCCGTATTGCGCACTGCGTCATACAGGCCGGCAGCGCCCTGCAGGTCAAGCACGTCGCGCGTGATGACGTTGACGGTCGACGGCACGTCCATCACGTCGCTGCCGCGAAAGCTCCCGGCTTCCACTGTGTTGGGCATGAAGCCCTGCGCCTTCACCGCCGTCACGCGCACTGCCGGCATGGCGCCACCATCGGCATCCTGCGCCATCGCTGCCGCCGAAAACGCGTGAGGAAACACCAGGGACAGGGCAAGAACGAGACGCGACGGACGCAGGGGAAGGGACAGGGACATGAGAAGCAGCAGTGATCAGGAGCAAACCGGGATTCTATCGTGAATGAGAATCATTTTCAATGACGACTGCAGGTACACCGAGACTTGCTGCAGATGCACACTGTGTAGCGGTCCTACCTATCGACTTTTGTGATGGAGGCATCAAAAAACGCTATTTACATGTGCATGTCATTCAATTCTATGATGACTTGACTGCATCAAACGCCACGCGCGGGGCAGCCTCGAGCACAAAAGCCTATAACAGGAGACATGCATGCCGACACACGCAATCACACGCAGGGTACTGAGCGCCGCAATCGCCCTGCTCGCTTCAAGCGCCGCCCTGGCCGCCGACTATCCGGAAAAAACCATCACCCTCGTCGTCCCGTTCTCGGCCGGCGGGCCCACCGACGTCGTGGCCCGGATCCTCGGGCAGAGCATGGCGAAGTCGCTCAAGCAATCGATCATCGTGGAAAACGCCCTCGGCGCGGGCGGCACGCTGGCCGCCGGCCGCATCGCGCGCGCCACGCCGGACGGCTACACGCTGCTGCTGCACCATAACGGCATGGCCACCAGCACGACGCTGTACCGCAAGCTCGCCTTCAACCCCATGACCGACTTCGAGTACATCGGCCAGGTGGCCGACGTGCCGATGGTGCTCATGGCGCGCAAGGACCTGGCGGCCAATACGCTGCCCGAGCTGATCGCGATGATCAAGTCGAAGAAGGACGCGATGACAATGGGCCACGCAGGCCTGGGCGCCGTGTCGCACCAGTGCGGCATGCTCTTCCTGAGCGCGATCGGCGTGCCGCTGACGACCGTTCCCTACAAGGGCACGGCGCCGGCGTTGAGCGATATGCTGGGCGGCCAGATCGATCTGCTGTGCGACCAGACGACGCAGACGACGTCCTACATCCGCACCAATCGCGTCAAGGTGTACGGCGCAACGACGAAGACCCGCATCCCGTCGCTGCCGGCCCTGCCGACGCTGGCCGAGCAGGGCATGGCCGGTTTCGAGATGTATGTGTGGCACGGCATGTACGCACCAAAAGGCACGCCGCCAGCGGTGGTGGCGCGCATTGGCACGGCGCTGCGCGAGGCGCTCAACGATCCGAACGTGAAGGCGCGCTTTGCCGAACTGGGCGCCGAGCCGGTGTCGGATGCAAAGGCCACACCGGAAGGCTTGCGCACGCACCTGAAAGCGGAGATCGACAAGTGGGGCCCGATCTACAAGAAGAACGGCGCGTTCGCCGACTGAGTCACGCAACGCAAAAAGCCCGCGCCGCCAGCATGGCAGTGCGGGCTTTTTTTATCGCCGGTTGCTAAACGGCGCCCTGCGCGTGCATGGCCGCGATGGCCGCCGCGTCGTAGCCCAGCTCCGCCAGGATCGCATCCGTATGCTGGCCCAGCGCGGGCACGGCGTCCATGCGCGGCGTGACGTTGTGCGGCAACCCGGGCGGCAGCATCGCGGGCACGCGGCCGTTGGTGGTGTCGACTTCGGTCCAGCGTCCACGCGCCTTCAGTTGCGGATGGTCCCAGACTTCGTGCATGTCGTTGACCTGGGCATTGGCGATGTGCGCCAGCTCCAGCCGCTCGCGCACCTGCTGCGCCGTCAACGTCGAAAACGCCGCCACGATCAGCGCCGCCAGTTTATCGCGCGCTGCGACCCGGCGTGCGTTGGCGTTGAAGCGCGGATCGGTTGCCAGGTCGGGCGCCTGCAGCACGATGGCGCAAAAGGCTGCCCACTCACGCTCGTTCTGGATGCCCAGCATGACCGACTTGCCGTCGCCCGCCAGGAACGGCCCGTACGGGAAGATGGTCGCGTGCGAGGCGCCCGTGCGCGCTGGCGGCGCCGCGCCGTCATATGCGTAGTACAGCGGATAACTCATCCACTCGGCCATGCTCTCCAACATCGACACATCGATGCGGCAGCCCTCGCCCGTGCGGCCGCGCTGCAGCAGCGCGGCCAGGATGTTCGTGTACGCGTACATGCCGGCGGCGATATCGGCAATCGAACAGCCAGCCTTGGATGGGTCGTCCTGCGTGCCGGTGATCGACAGGAAGCCCGATTCGCTCTGGATCAGCAGGTCGTAGGCCTTGCGGTCGCGGTACGGACCGTCGCTGCCGTAGCCGGAGATGTCACAGACGATCAGGCGCGGATGACGTTCCTTCAGCGCTTCATAGGACAAGCCAAGGCGCTCGGCCGCACCGGGCGCTAGATTCTGCACCAGCACGTCGGCTTCTGCCAGCAGGCCGGCCAGCACGGCGTCGGCCTGTTCGTGCTTGACGTCGAGCGTGAGGCTTTCCTTCGAGCGGTTGGTCCAGACGAAGTGCGAGGCCAGGCCATTGACGCGCTCATCGTAGCCGCGTGCGAAGTCGCCGCTGCCGGGCCGCTCGACCTTGATGACGCGCGCGCCCAGGTCGGCCAGCTGGCGCGTACAGAACGGCGCCGCGATGGCGTGTTCGAGCGTGACGACGGTGATGCCGTCGAGAGGTCGCATTGGTGTCATGAGCCTCCTCCTCAGAACGAGCGTGGCAGGCCAAGCACATGCTCGGCGACGTACGACAGGATCAGGTTCGTCGAGATCGGCGCCACCTGGTACAGGCGCGTCTCGCGGAACTTGCGCTCGACGTCGTATTCGGACGCGAAGCCGAAGCCGCCATGGAACTGCAGGCAGGCGTTGGCCGCTTCCCACGATGCTTCGGCGGCCAGCATTTTCGCCATATTGGCTTCGGCGCCGCACGGCTTGTGCGCATCGAACAGCGCGCAGGCTTTAAAGCGCATCAGGTTCGCCGCTTCGACGTTGATGTAGGCGCGCGCAATCGGAAACTGCACGCCCTGGTTCTGGCCGATGGGGCGCCCAAACACGACGCGCTCGTTGACGTACTTGCTGATCTTGTCGATGAACCAGTAGCCGTCACCGATGCATTCGGCGGCGATCAGCGTGCGCTCGGCGTTCAGGCCATCGAGGATGTACTTGAAGCCCTTGCCTTCTTCGCCGATCAGATTCTCGGCCGGGATTTCCAGGTTCTCGAAGAACAGCTCATTAGTCTCGTGGTTGACCATGTTCTGGATCGGCTGCACGACCATGCCCTGCTGGATCGCGTCCTTGATGTCGACCAGGAAGATCGACATGCCTTCGGATTTCTTCGTGACCTCGGCCAGCGGCGTGGTACGCGCCAGCAGGATCATCAGGTCGGAATGCTGCACGCGCGAGATCCACACCTTCTGGCCGTTGATCACGTAGCGGTCGCCCTTGCGCACGGCCGTCGTCTTGATCTTGGTGGTATCGGTGCCGGTGGTCGGTTCGGTCACGGCCATCGATTGCAGGCGCAGCTCTCCGCTGGCAATGCGCGGCAGGTAGTGGCGCTTCTGCGCTTCGGAGCCGTGGCGCAGCAGCGTGCCCATATTGTACATCTGGCCGTGGCAGGCGCCGGCGTTGCCACCCGAGCGGTTGATCTCTTCCATGATGACCGACGCTTCGGTCAGGCCCAGGCCCGAGCCGCCGTATTCCTGCGGGATCAGTGCCGCGAGCCAGCCGGCTTGCGTCAGTGCGGTAACAAAAGCTTCGGGGTAGCCCCGCTCGTCGTCGACCTTGCGAAAATACTCGGCCGGGAATTCGGCGCACAGGGCGCGCAGCGCGTCGCGGATGTCTTCAAAATCGTGGTCGGTGTGCATGCGGTCTCCTGGTATTTATTGGGTGGCTTACGCCAGCTGCGCTTCGGCGCGCATGGCCAGCTGGCCGTCGTGGGTCTTGGCCCATAAGGTGATCGTGCGGTCGTCCGGCTCGACGCGGCCGCAGACGCTGAAGCGGTGGATGTCGAACAGCGGCTGCACGGCGCGGAACGAAAACGCGGTGACGACGGCAGCCGGCCGTTCGCGTCGCACGAGGTCGAGCAGCAGGCTCGCGATCAGCGGGCCATGCACGATCAGGCCGGGATAGCCTTCGACCTGCGTCACGTAGGGCTGGTCGTAATGGATGCGGTGGCCGTTGAAGGTCAGGGCCGAGTAGCGAAACAGCAGCACCGGATCGGGCGTGATGTCGCGGATCCAGTCGTGGTCAAGGTCGGCCATCACCGGGACCGGCACCGGATCGCCCAGCTGCGGATTGGCGCGGTAGACGATGTCGTGTTCTTCCTCGATCGCCACGCCGGCCGCGCCTTCGATCACGTGGCGCACCAGCACGAACACCAGCTTGCCGCTGCGGCCTTCCTTGCTCGTGATGTCGGCGATGGTCGACACGCGCCGTGCCTGGTCGCCCACCTGCAGCGGCGCGACGAAGCGCAGGCGTCCGCCGGCCCACATGCGGCGCGGCAGATCGACTGGCGGCAGGAAGCCCCCGCGCAGCGCGTGGCCGTCCGGTCCGAGTCGCGATTGCCGGTGCACGGGCAAAAAGTACAGCCAGTGCCAGAGCGGCGGCACGGCGCTGCCGGGGTGCGGGGCCGGGTCGTCGCGGTCGAGCAGCGCGGTCATCGCCGCGATCGGCGCCGCGGTGATAGTGTCCAGCCGTTCTTCAGTGCGGCCCTGCCAGGCGGTCAGATTGTCCATGGGGTGTCTCCTGTCGTTGTCTTGTTCTAGTCGGATGCGTCGTCGACGATGCGCTGGGCCCGGAGGATCACGGGTCGGTCGACCATCTTGCCGTCTACGGCGACGGCGCCGCCGTTGGCCTCGCGCGCTGCGGCCAGCACGCGCGTGGCCCAGGCCACCTCGGCATCTGTAGGCCGGAAGCCTGCATTGACGGACGCCACCTGGCGCGGATGGATGCACAGCTTGGCGCCGAAGCCGAAGCGACGGGCGCGCAGGGTATCAGCACGCAGCTGGGCGTCATCGTCCAGTGCCACGGTCACGCCATCGATGGGGGCAGTCAAACCGGCCACGCGCGAGGCCAGCACCAGCATCGAGCGGAAGTACAGCAACTCCTGGTCATCGCCCTCGATGCCCAGGTCGAACTGGAAATCGATCGAGCCGAAAGCCAGCCGCGCGACGCCTTTCACGCGCGCCAGCGCATCGACCGCCGCCATGCCGCAGGCGGTTTCGATCAGCGGCAGCACGGGCAGGCCAAGCTGCGCAACGCGGCGCAGGTTGTCGACCGATTCCGCCTTCGGCAGCATGATGGCAGCCACGCCCGCGTGACGGCACAGGGCCAGGTCATCCTCGAACCAGGGGGTGTCTTCGGCGTTGATGCGCACGACGACGGGCATGGACGGATCGAGCGCTGCGGCCACCTGCATCCGCGCGGCGTCCTTGTCTGCGAGCGGGACAGCATCTTCCAGGTCGACGATGACGGCACCGGCGCCGCTGGCTGCTGCACGGGCGAACCGCTCGGGGCGGTTGCCGGGGACGAACAGATACGAGCGTGGGATGGCAGGCATAACGGACCAGTCGCGTGATGAGATCGAGACCCATCATAAATTTGAATGCTGGCGACTAAGAAATAGAAAAACATGATTCCACGATCACGTGAGCGCATGGCTGGCAGGGATCACGATCCTGTATTGCAGGCAGATGAGGAATCGCTTATGTTGATGGCACGACCACTTGAAGGACGACCATGGACATCAAGCAGATCCGCACGCTCATCGCCATTGCCGAAACGGGAAGCGCCACGAAGGCTGCGGAACTGCTGCATCTGGTGCAGCCAGCCGTATCGCGCCATATCAGGATGCTCGAAGAAGAATGCGGCGCCCTGCTGTTCGAGCGCGAGCGCCACGGCATGGTACTGACCGACGCCGGCCGCACGCTGGCCGAGTACGGCCGGCGCGCGCTGCGTGAACTGGACAAGGCACGCGCCGAAATCGGCCCGGCCGCCAACGCGATCTCGGGCCGGCTCATGATCGGCCTGCTGGCCAGCACCAGCAATCTGCTGGCGACCGAGCTGGTGGCGCGTGTGCGTGCCAAACACCCTGCGGTCACGGTCGGCATCAATGTCGGATATGCAGGCAATGTCGTGCAGTGGCTGGAAGCCGGTGAAGTCGAACTGGCGCTGCTGTACGACACGCGCGCTTCGAATGGCTTGCAGGTCGAAGCGCTGCTCGATGAGCGTCTGTACGTGATCGGGCCACCGGGCGAGATCGATGCATCGACGCCGTTCCCGCTCAAGCAGCTGCGCGACCGCCCGATGATCCTGCCAAACGCACCGCATGGCCTGCGCAGCATCATCGAACACGCGCTGGCAGTGGCCGGCATCAGTGTCGACGTGGTGGCGGAAACCAACGCGCTCGACCTGCAAAAGTCGCTGGTTAACAAAGGCTTCGGCTACAGCATCCTGCCCAGCTCCGCGATCCTCGACGAACTGCGCGACGGCACGCTGTCCGGCGCCCCGGTCGGCACCCCCGACCTGTCACGCCGCATCGTCCTGGCACGCGCCGCCACCCGCCGCGCGTCCCCCGTCAGCGTGGCAGCAGCGCCAGAACTGGTCGGCCTGATGAAAGAAATGGTCCTGAGCGGCGCCTGGCCCGGTGCCGCCTGGATCGGCCGCTAACCGCACCTGCAGCAGCCACTGGCTGGCTAGCTGCCAAAACAATTGCACAATAATTCGACTCTGACCCTAATTGTCAGGCAGCCTCGACAGTCAAAGCAATAATTAGGGTCAGAGTCGAATTGTTTGACAACTTTTGGGAATTGCCCAATAAATCGACTCTGACCCTACTTGTTGGCGGTGCCGAGCAATTGCCCAATAATTCGACTCTGACCCTCATTGCGGAGAAATCGGATCAATTGCTCAATAATTCGACTCTGACCCTCATTGTGGGGTGGGGTTAGAGGGATTGGCCGAGCTTCAGCGTGGCGGCGACGTTGCGGGCGGTGGTGCGCAGGTTGAATTCGGCGTTGGCGAGGGCTTCGGCGACCGTGCCGGCTTTCATGATCGTGCTGAACGTGGCGTCGATGCCGTGGGCGTGGACGGCGCTGGCGTCGTGGCCCAGGCAGCCGCCGATGGCGATCACCGGTTTGCCGTGGCGCGCAGCCACGCGGGCCACGCCGATCGGCGTTTTGCCGTTGACGGTCTGGCTGTCGATGCGGCCTTCGCCGGTGATGACCAGGTCGGCCAACTCCACGGCGGCGTCCAGTCCGACCGCGTCGGCGACGATTTCGCTGCCCGGCCGCAGACGGCCTTTCAGGAAGACCAGCATCGCGCCGGCGATGCCGCCACCGGCGCCGGCGCCCGGCACATTGGCCACGTCGTGGCCCAGGTCGCGCGCGATGACGGCGGCGTAGTGGCGCAGGTTGGCGTCGAGCTGGGCGACCATCGCCGGTGTGGCGCCCTTTTGCGGGCCGAAGATGGCTGAGGCGCCATTCACGCCAACCAGCGGGTTGCTGACGTCGCACGCTACCTCGAATACCGCGTCCAGCACGCGTGCGTCGAGCTGCGTGATGTCGATGCGCGCGAGGTTGGCCAGCGCTGCGCCGCCCGGTGCCAGTGGTGCATCCTGCGCGTCGAGCAGCCGCACGCCCAGCGCTTGCAGCATCCCGGCGCCGCCGTCGTTGGTGGCGCTGCCGCCCACGCCGAGGATGAAGCGGCGCGCGCCGGCGTCGAGCGCGGCGAGGATCAGTTCGCCCGTGCCACGGCTGGTCGCGTGCAGCGGATCGCGCGCAGCGGGCGGGACCAGTTCCAGGCCGCTGGCGGCGGCCATCTCGATCACGGCGATGACGTCGCCGCCCGTCAGGCCATAGAAGGCGTCGACGGGCGTGCCCAGCGGACCAGTCGCGCGCAGGTCGACACGGCGGCCGGCCGTCGCGGCGATCATCGCCTCGACGGTGCCTTCGCCGCCATCGGCGACGGGGATCTTGACGTAGCTGGCGTCAGGGAAGATCTCGCGGAAACCCGCCTCGATGGCGCTGGCTGCTTCCAGCGCCGACAGGCTTTCCTTGAATGAATCGGGTGCGATCACGATATGCATGCTGCGCTCCGATCAACGATTGACGAGGCGCGCAGGCACCACGAGCACCAGCATCGCGCCGATGAACAGCACGGTCGACAGGATGTACAGCGCCATGTCCGTGCTGCCGGTAGCGTCCTTGATCCAGCCCACCAGGAACGGGCTGAGGAAGCCGGCGATCTGCCCCATCGAATTGATCAGCGCCAGGCCGGCCGCGGCCGCCGCGCTGCCCAGGAATGCTGCCGGCAGGGGCCAGAACATCGGCAAGCCGGTCAGTGCGCCCATCGTCGCCAGGCTCAGGCCGATCATCACCAGCACCACGTTATCCGAGAAGTTCGCGGCCAGCAGCAGGCCGGCCAGCGCCATCAGCAGTGGCGCCGAGAGGTGCCAGCGGCGCTCGCGCCGGCGGTCGGCCGAGCGGCCCACCAGCACCATGAAGACACCGGCGAACAGGTAGGGAATCGCGCTGAGCCAGCCGACCGTCGTGGCGCTTTCGAAGCCCAGCGACTTGATGATCGACGGCAGCCAGAAGTTGATCGCATACACGCCCATCTGGATGCTGAAGTAGATAAAGCCGAGCATCCACACATGCCAGTCGCGCAGCACGGCGCCGAACGAATGCACAGCATGCGTGCCGCTCGAGCGCTGCGCTTCGTCCTCGTCGAGCGCCGTCTGCATCGCCGTTTTTTCTTCGGCAGTCAGCCAAGGCGCCTGCGCCAGGCTGTCATTCAGGTAGAACAGCACCGCGACGCCCAGCAGCACGGTCGGAATCCCCTGCAGCAGGAACAGCCACTGCCAGCCATCCATGCCACCCTGACCGGCCGAGAAGTGACTGAGCATCCAGCCCGACAACGGGCCGCCGATCAGGCCCGAGACGGGAATGGCCGACATGAACAGCGCCATCACCTGGCCGCGCTTGTGCGCCGGGAACCACTTGGTGAAGTACAGGACCATGCCCGGGAAGAAGCCTGCTTCGGCCACACCGGTAAAGAAGCGCAGCACATAGAATTCGACGGGCGTACTCACGAACAGCATGCAGGCCGACAGCGCGCCCCAGGTCATCATCATCACCGCGATCCAGCGCCGCGCGCCCAGCTTGTGCAGGATGAGGTTACTCGGCACGCCGAAGGTCACGTAGCCGATGAAGAAGATGCCAGCGCCCAGGCCATACACGGTTTCGCTCAGTTGCAGCGCGTCGAGCATCTCGAGCTTGGCGAAACCGACGTTGACGCGATCCAGGTAATTGAAGAAGTAGCAGACGAAGATGAAGGGGATCAGGCGCCATGTGGCCTTGCGGTAGGCGCCTTCGAGCAAGCTCGCGCCGGGGGTGCTGGCAATGGTACTCATGCTGTCTCCGAATATGTGGTCATGTAATCATCGAGATTATCAACCAAACAAGGGCTGCCAAGCGTCGGCGACACGCACAATTCAAGCCCCTTGATTCTCGCCTTTTTTCAGGCATGTGCACAAGTTGATGGCCAAACCAGTGTTCGCATACCCAATCAGCATGCCAACCCGACCCGCCCGGACCGCGCAGCCTACCGGCATAATTGTGCATAATCACAAACGCCCTCTTTCAAGCAGACACCGCCATGCACATCCTCGACACCGGCCTCGCCCAGGAAATCGTCGCCCGCACCATGCGCATCATCCCGTTCAACGTCAACGTGATGGACGCCCACGGCGTGATCCTCGCCAGTGGCAACGCGGCGCGGGTCGGCGAGCTGCATGCCGGCGCCCTGCTGGCGCTGGCCAAGAAGCTCACCACCGAAATCGATGGGGCGGCCGCGCACAAGCTGCATGGCGCCCAGCCGGGCATCAACCTGCCGCTGTGCGTCGGCGGCGAGATCTGCGGCGCGGTGGGCCTGTCCGGCGCGCCCGACGACGTGCGCCAGTTTGGCGAGCTGGTACGCCTCAGTGCCGAGATGATCCTCGAGCAGGCCGCCCTGACCCAGACGCTGCAAAGCCACTCACGCTACCGCGAAGCCTTCGTGCTCAACCTGATCCGCTACGAGCCAGGCGCACGCGCCGAGCTCGAAGGCTGGGCGCAGCGGCTCGGGATCGACGTCGAGCGCATGCAGCTCGTGTTTCTGGTCGAACTGCAGGGCGTGCCGGCGGCGGTGGACCACGCCCCAAGTGCCGTGCAGCTGCTGCAGATGCGGCTCCTGGCGCGCCGCGACGATGCCCTTACCGCCACCGTCGGCCCCGCCGAACTGGTGCTGCTCGAAGCCTGGGAGCCATCCCGCAAAGGACTCGAGACACCGCCGCAGCGCCGTCTCGATGCCCTGGCCCAGCTGTTGCGCGAAGAATGTACGCTGCCGTTCACGCTGTCGATGGGCATTGCGCTGCCCGGCATCGACGGCGCCGCGATCTCGTACGGCAGCGCGCGCACCGCCAGCCGGCTCGGGCGCGCACGCCATCCGCAACAGCAGGTTTTCAGCTATTACGAGATGGCCTTGCCGGTACTGCTGTCGGGCCTGGACAGCGGCTGGCAGGCCCACCAGCTGCGCATGCCGATCGCGCGGCTCGCGCACGACAAGAGCCGCGCCATGCTGCGCGCGACGCTGTCCGCATGGTTCGAGCAGAACGAAAATTCGGCCGCCACCGCGAAGGCGCTGGGCATCCACCGCAACACGCTCGACTACCGGCTGCGCCGCATCGGCGAGCTCACGGGCCTGGACCTCGGCGCGAGCGAAGACAAGCTGCTGCTGTACGTGTCGTCGTTGTTGAGCCCGACGCTGAGCCCGATATTGAACGCGACGGTTAGCCCCGACGCCCCACCGGCATAGCCGACAATCCGCCGCCCGGCATCGACGCCCGCATGACGCCCGACTTGTTATCGCTGCGTTCGCGCCGTGCTTTTGCCGCCGCAGCGATGCGGCGCGCTTCGACCAGGGCCGCCGCGCGCTGTGCTTGTGTCAGCTGGCCCCCCAGCGCGGTCAGCAAACCGCTGCCCTCGGCAAACATCTGCGGCGACCGGTCGCCAGGCTGCGCGACCTCTGCCTCGATCAACCCAACCGCAACCAGGTAGCCATACCCCTGCACGGGACGCTTGTCCGTCAGATCCGAGCCAGTCAGCTTCTGCATCCCCCACAGCATCAGTACGGTCGAGTCCCCCGCCTCGGCCGCCGCGTCGAGCTGGCTGGCCGCCGTCGCCTTCCACTCGCGCACCAACGGGTCGTCGGGCCGCGTTGTCAGCGCACTCGGATCGCCAAACGGGCCTTCGGCGGCATGCATCCACGCCGCGCCCGGCACGCCGGCCTTCACGGCGGTGGCGAGGTAATCGAGCCGCGCCAGCCGCTCGCGCTCCGTCATCGCGCCACACATGCGCGTCATGTTCCGGCGCTCCTCGGCGTTCAGCGCGCGTTTCGCGCCCAGCTTGTTGTCGTGCATCTCGAGATCCTGCCGCCGGTTGAACGACGCGCAGCTGGAGACGAGCATGTAGGCCGCGTAGGCATCGTGCGGATCGTGCGATGCCAGCAGATCGGCCACATGCGCACTCAGGTTCGGGCTAACGGCAGCAGCCAGCACCGACGCTGACACTGCTGCCGATACCGCCTGCGCCGGCACGTGCACGGGCACGGCGGCACGAGGCGCAGCCGGTGGCGGCGCGCCCGCCACGGCGACGACCGTGTCACGTGTCGAACTGTTCCACATGAGCCCTGCCGCGCCAATGCCGGCCACGACGAGCGTGCCGACCAGCCATTGTTGCCGACGTTTTTCCATCACAGCGCCTCCCCGGTGAAATGCATTGATCGGACCGAGTATAGCCAGCGCCTGCACGCTATTTCTCACACATTATGGCGGCGGCCGGCACAGATACACTTTGTAGCATTGCTTACTGGAATTCTTAACATGTTAGGGGGCGCCCGTAGTCTAATGAACTCATCGATTCAACGGATCGGCCACCAGGAGAAACAATAATGAAAACCAAGTTCATCGCAGCACTGATTGCATTGACCTTTACCGCGAGTGGCAGCGCTTTTGCACAACGCGGTGATCACGGAAACGATCGCGATCACGACCGCAACGGCTATTCGCAACAACAGCACAACGACCGCCGTGACGATGATCGCCGCGACGACAACCGCAACGACCGCCACGACCGCCACGACGGCCCGCGCGCCAACGATAACAAGCACCGCAATGACAGCGCCCAGTATTATCGGCGCGACGATTCCCGCGGTGGCGGTCCACGCCACGATATGCGCCGCGGCGGCAAGCTGCACAAGGAATATCGCCACGATCGCTACGTCGTCAATGACTGGCGCGGTCGCCACCTGAGCGCGCCACCCCGTGGATATCACTGGGTCCAGACCGGTAACGATTATGTGTTGGCGGCGATTGCCACCGGTATTATTGCCCAGGTATTGTTCGCGAATTAAACGCCGGCTGATGCCGCCATAAACCGCCCGTCGAAAGACGTGGCGGTTTTTTTATGCACCCGCGTACCATATTTACAACATCCATTCATCCCTCTCCACTTGTTGCATCCCTTCAACCCTGCGCACGTTTACTATCAATCAATGCGCTTTATGTGACAACGGAGAATTGATGAATACGAATTTGAAAGCAGGCGCCCGCGCCGTGCGTGGCGTGCTCCTGGCATGCGCCGGAACGACCATCGCCCTGGCGAGCCTGCCCCTGGCTGCGCAGACGTTGCCGGCGGTGTCGGCAGCGGAGTTGCCGCGCGTCGAGGTCACGGGCTCGGCGATCCGCCGGGTGCAGTCTGAAACTGCGCTGCCGGTGCAAACGATTTCACGTGCCGAGATCGAGAAAACGGGCGTCACCACCGCTGCTGAACTGATGGGCCGGGTCTCGGCCAACAGCAACGGCCTGACCGACGGCGCCAGCATCAATGTCGGCGGCGACCAGCGCGGGTTCAACAGCGCCAACCTGCGTGGCATCGGCACCTCGTCGACGCTGGTGCTGCTCAATGGCCGGCGCATGGCCAACTTTGCCTCGCCTGGCGACGACAGCGGCGTTGACCTGAACAATATCCCGGCGGCAGCGCTGGAGCGCGTCGAAGTGCTGCTCGACGGTGCATCGGCGCTGTATGGCACCGACGCCATCGGCGGCGTCATCAACTTCATCACCCGCAAGGACTTCCAGGGACTGGAAGCGAACGTGTACGTCGGTACGACCGACGAAGGCGGCGCCGGCAAGCGCACCGCCAGCCTCAGCGCCGGCAAGGGCGTACTTGAGCGCGATGGCTACAACATCTTCGCCGTGGCTGACTTCCAGCGCACCAATCCTCTGAACACGTCGCAGCGCAGCTTCATCCCCGGCCTGCAGGTCGAGCAGCGCCTCGGTCACCTGCTGTCGAGCTACACGAGTCCGACGAATATCCGCCTGACCTCGGCCCAGCGCGACCATCTGCAGGAGATCGGTTTCACACTCAATGGAAAGCAGATCACGAACCGCCTGATCAACCTGTCGGTCCCGGGCTGCGCGCCGCCGGCCAATGTGTACCTGCCGGATGGCACGGGCGGCGTCGATGCCTGCACCTATAACTATATGGGCGACACCGAGCTGTATCCGAAGTCAGAAAAAGCCAGCGTGCTCAGCCGCGCCGTGATCAAGCTGGGTGGCTCGCACCAGGCCTATGCCGAAGTGGCGCTCAGCCGCGCCAAGACCGATTACACCGGCTCGTCGGCGCGCGTGGCCGGCTATGTCGATTATTCGCGGGTGCCGCAACTGGCCGGCACCGGCCTGGACCAATTGGACGACGACATCCCGGGCGAACTGGAATTGCGCATGCGCCTGAACGAAGCGGGCCAGCGCACCAGCACCCTCACCAGCGAAGGCGTGCGTTTTGTCGTTGGCGTGACGGGCACCGTGGGCGGCTGGGATTACGACACCGCGTACAACCACAGCGTCAACACGGTCAAGGACCGCGACACCCATGGCTACCTGCTCTACAACGAGCTGCTCGAAGGGATTGCCGACGGCCGCATTAACCCGTTCGGCCCGTCGAGCCCGGAAGGCCGGGCGCTGATCGACAGCATCCAGGTCGACGATGTCGTGCGCCGCGCGCGCGGCACGCTCGACGCCGTCGACGTCAAGTTGTCGCGCGCCCTGATGCCGATGGCCGGCGGCGACCTGGCGGTGGCGATTGGCGGTGAAGCACGCCGCGAAAAGAACCAGTTTACCCCATCGGCCCTGCTCCTGAGCGACAACATCAACAATGACGCAGCGCCCGAAGGCGGCCGCGCCACCAGCGACAGCCGCGATGTGGCGGCGGTCTATGGCGAAGTGCTGGTGCCGTTCGCCAAACAGTGGGAAACACAGCTGTCGGCACGCTACGACCATTACGAAAACGTGGGCGGCGCGACCAGTCCGAAGATCGGCCTGACCTACCGGCCAAGCGACGCGCTGCTGCTGCGCGGCTCGGCCGGCCGGGGCTTCCGCGCGCCGTCGATGACGGAGCTGTACCGTCCGACCGTCTACAGCAGCACGGCCACCCTGCCCGATCCGATTTATTGCGCGACAGTCGAGAACAATTATTCGGACTGCGCCGACAACTGGGACACGCGCCGCTACAGCAACGACGCGCTGAAACCCGAACGCAGCCGCCAGTTCTCGCTGGGCGCCGTGTTCGCCGCCGGCAAGCATGTCAGTGCATCGCTCGACTACTGGAACATCAAGCGCACGAACCTCATCAGCGAAATCGGCGACGACATCATCCTTGGCAACCTGGCCAAGTACGGCGACCTGGTGTATCGCGACGAGGATGGGCTGATCGACTACATCGAACTGCGCAAGGACAACCGCGGCGCGCAACTGGCGCGCGGCCTCGACCTGGCACTGACGGTACGCGGCATCGACACGGCCATCGGCCGCTTTGGCGGGCGCCTGAACGGCACCTATGTGCTGACGTCGAAAATCCAGAATGCCCCCGGCGATGCGTTCGTGAGCAATCTGAACCGCTTTGTCACCGAAGGCGTGGTCCAGCGCTGGCGCCACACGGTCAGTGTCGACTGGGATCGCGGGCCGCTGTCGGCCAGCTTGCAAAATACGTTCTCGAGCGGCTACGAAGACCAGAACACGGCGATCAATATCGACAATGGCAGCGTGGTGGCGGCCAATCGGGTCAAGCGCTATTCGCTATGGGATTTGTCGGGCGCGTATGCAGTCAATACGAACCTGAAGCTGCGCGTGGGTATCCAGAATCTGTTCGACACGAGTCCGCCCTATTCCAACCAGGCGTATTACTTTTTGTCCGGTTACGACCCAAGCTATACGGATCCGCGTGGGCGCCGTTTTTATGCCAGTGCGAATTATTCGTTCAAATAAGGCTTGAGCGGTCTTTACGGGATTTCGCCAGACAGCGGAATCCCGAATGACCATGTCGAAGAAGCTTACATCCGTAAATACAGCAACAAGCACCAGTTAAAATTTCTATTGGAATCAGGTAGTTGAAACCAGTTTAACGCATGGCATGGTTACTGCTAGTTACAAGGCTCACACTAACCGGAGAACACCATGTCCCTGCGTTCGCTAAAAAACCTGCTGGTCGGCCTGTCGTTGCTGGTTTGCACCTCTGCCTTTGCCGTACCGTTTGTGGTCAATGTGGCCGGGGTGCAAAGTTTCGGTGCGCCGGGAGCTGCCGAAAATACGATCTTTACCCTCAACGTGGGGGCAGGCTCGCGGGTTATCGGTATCGCTTACGACGTCAACATCACGGCATACACGCCAAGCTATTTGTCCGAGATCGGCGTGTATTTCAGCAATTCTGCGCAATCGGAATACTTCTATTTCACCCCGGGTTTTCAAGACGAGAATTCTGGCACCGGCAACTATGCCGATTCAGCTGACCTGATCCAACTCGGCCTGGACCTTACGGTCGGTGCCGATGGCCTCCTGCGACTGGAATTCTTCGAGGATTTCAATGATGCGGCAGTATCGCCGGACGGCATCTGGAACTTCGGCACGATCACCCTGGATGTGACGGGAGATAACGTGCCTGGGGGCCCGGGCACCAACATCCCTGAGCCGGCAACGGGCATGCTGATGGGTGCTGGCCTGGCGCTGATGGGCTTTACCGCACGTCGCCGCCGCTCAGGCGGCAAGGCGGCGTAAGCAGCCATCTGGCGCAGTCGCTTGTTCGCTGCGTCAGAGAGACTGGTTCTCGATACGAACCAGTCTCCAGCAATCGTCCATCTTGAAATAATACGACACCAGGTAATCAGTGTCGGGCTTGGCCAGATTGACCCGCGCCGTCGACGCCGTCACGTCTTCCAGTTGCATGACAAGTGCGTTGTCCTTGCGCTCCTGCACCAGGGGCATGACGGGAAATTCAGCCGACTGGACCGTGGTGTAGATCCGTTGCACCGCCTCGTCACTGGAAAATCGCTGAATGAAAAATGAAATGTCCTGGGCCGGGCAAACGGACGCCGACGTGTTCGCGGGCGCATCCGACTGGGTGTTCAACTGAGCCGCCTGGCCATGGCCTGCTGCCAGCAGCAGCAGCGCGAAGAATAGCTTGTCCAAACCACCCACATTGACCTCCCGGATCGAATTCCCTCAAAAGTGACATATCGCGATCTGGCCGCCATGCGGTCGACGGATCGACCGATGTGCTTGCCTCGCAACCTGTGCCTGAGTCTACCAGAAGGCCAACTACGCCCGGAACACGATCGGTTACCTGGCAAACACCTGGCTGATGTCGCCAAAGGCCTTGAACTCGAGGGCATTGCCGGACGGATCGAGGAAGAACATCGTTGCCTGCTCTCCCACCTGGCCCTTGAAGCGTACGTGCGGCTCGATCACGAACCGCGTACCGGCCTGGCGCAGCGTGGCAGCGAGCGCTTCCCATTGCCCCATGGGCAGGATCGCGCCGAAATGTCGCACTGGCACATCGTCGCCATCGACCGCGTTGGTTGCTGCAGCCCCGAGTTCATCGGGCGCCAGATGGGCCACGAGCTGGTGGCCATAAAAATTGAAATCGATCCACGCGTCGGAACTACGGCCTTCCGGGCATCCGAGCAGCTCGCCGTAGAAGCGCCGGGTCTCGGCCAGATCGCGCACGGGGAAGGCAAGATGAAACAGGGGAATCGACTGCATGACAGCTCCTTGTGGTGGCGGTACGATGTTCAACGGTGGTGTGACCAGATGGTCAGCGCTGCGCGACGAGGTGCGCGCGCGCATCGAGCGCAGCGATGCGCGTCACGCCCAGCATCGCCATATTGCGCGAAATTTCCTGTTGCAGTAAGCCGGCCGCGTGCTCTGCCCCTGTCTGGCCGCCCACGGCGGCGGCATAGGCAAACGGCCGCCCGACAAACACGAACCTGGCGCCCAGCGCCAGTGCCTTGAGCACATCCGCGCCGCGCCGGATGCCGCTGTCGAGCATGACAGGAATATCGGGACAGGCCGCGACGATACCTGGCAGTGCGCGCAGCGGCGCGATCGCGCCGTCGAGCTGCCGGCCGCCATGGTTCGACACGATGATGCCGTCAGCGCCCAGCGCGCATGCGGTCCGGGCGTCGTCCTGATGCAGAATCCCCTTGATAATGAGAACGCCGGGCCATTGCGCGCGGATCAGGCGCACATGTTCCCAGTTCAGGTGCGCGCGGCCGGTAAAGCCCCGGGTGGCCGAAGGCGACAGGATCGGCGCGCCCCGCTGCGCAAAATTGTTCTCGAAATGGGGCATGCCATGCCGGACCAGCGTACGCAAGAAGGTCCCGAACAGCCAGCGTGGATGCGAGATGCCCTGCCAGGCCAGGCCAAGGCTGGGCCGTAGCGGCGACGAGAACCCGGCGCGGGCAAAATTGTCCGGGTTGGGGGCGACCGGCGTGTCCACCGTGATCACCAGATGGCGAAACCCCGCGTTGCCAATGCGTTCGATCAGCGCGGTGATATCGGGCACATCGCCAGGCAGATAGGCCTGGAACCAGGCGTCCGGCTGCGCGCTGGCCACGGTTTCCAGTGGGATCAGCGACGAGCCGCTCATGATCATCGGAATCGCCGCATGCGCCGCCGCCCGCGCCAGCACCAGGTCGCCCCGATAAGCCGACAGCGCGCTCAGGCCAAGGGGCGCGATGCCGAACGGCGCAGCATAGTCGCGCCCGAACAGCGTCGTTGCCGTACTGCGTACCGAGACATCGTTGAGCACACGGGGCACGAAACGGTAATCGTCGAACGCGCTGCGGTTGTCGTCGAAACTGCGGCGGGTCTCGGCCGCCATCGCGATATAGCCGAATACCGGCCGCGGCAAATGACGACGTGCAGCACCTTCGAAGTCATCCAGACACCGGAGCCTGCACAGGCGGGCCGGCAACGCTATGGCGGCTTGCCGGGGGGCAGTGGCCGTGGGAGCGCTGCCGGCGGTAGTGGCTGTGATCATGGGCATTGGAAGAACGTCGAAACCCTATTGTGCCCGCCGCGAGAAGCAAGGACAATTTCATCTTCGCTAGGTGTGAATGAAGAGAAAGTTGATTATGGAAACGCGCTTCCTGGACAGTTTCGTGACGATCGCCGAATGCGGATCAATGGCCGAAGCCGCGCGACGCCTGAACGTGACGCCAACCGCGCTCGCGCAGCGCGTGCGCGTGCTCGAAGACGAGCTGCATGTGAAGCTGATCGAGCGCAGCGGCCGTACGGTCCAGCTGACCGAAGGCGGCGCCCGCGTGCTGGCCCGCGCGCGCCGCTTCCAGCGCGAAGTACGTGAACTCAAGGCGGCGGCGTCCGAGGATGCGTTCGCCGGCGAACTACGGTTGGGCACGATTTCGACGGCGCTGACCGGCATGTTGCCCGCCATCCTGTCGACACTCGCCGAACTGCATCCGAAGGTCGATGTCTTCATCGAGGCCGATGTATCGCGCCTGCTGTACCACAATGTCCTGAGCGAGGCACTCGATGCCGCATTGCTGATCGAGCCGCAATTTGCCATTCCCAAATCGCTCGTCTGGCGCACGCTGCGCTCCGAGCCGCTGGTCGTGCTGGCGCCGACGGCGCTCGCGCACATCCCGGCCCTCGAGCTGCTGGCAACGCAACCGCTGATCCGCTACGACCGCAACAACTGGGGCGGCCAGCTTGCCGACCGCTACCTGCAGGCGCAGCAGATTTTCCCGCGCGAACGCTTCGAACTCGACGCGCTCGATGCGATCGCACTACTGGTCGAACGGGGGCTGGGGGTATCCCTGGTGCCGGACTGGCCGCGCGCCTGGCCGCTGCCGCCCGGCGTCTCCATCGTTCCGCTGGATGGTGCGGCGCCACAGCGCACGCTGGGCCTGTTATGGCGCGCCCGCTCGCCATTCAGCCGCTTGCTGGAGGAACTGCTCGATGAATGCGCGGCGCGCGATTCGTCGCCCCAGCTTGAGCGAGCATGATGCGCCGGCCTACTCGGCCCTGATGTTCGCGTTGCGCAGCAGGCCAGCCCACTTCGGCACCTCCAGCCGCATATACGCCTTCAGTTCGGCCGACGTGCCACCGCCGGCCGTCAACCCCTGCTGCTCGAGCTTTGCACGCACGTCAGCCGAGGCCAGGCTCTTTTTTACCTCTGCGTTGAGCCGGTCAACGATGGGTTGCGGGGTACCGGCCGGCACGAACATCCCGAACCATGTCAGGGCCTCGAAGCCAGGCAACCCGGATTCGGCAACCGTCGGAATGTCGGGCGCTGCGCTGCTGCGCTGCAGGCTGCTCACTGCAATCGCCCGCAGCTTGCCGCTCTTGATATGCGGCAGCAGCGATGGCAGGTTGCCGAACATGACCGGGATCTGGTTGCCCAGCACATCGGCGATGGCATTGGCTTCGCCCTTGTAGGGCACATGCACCATATTGACCTTTCCCATCGACGCAAACAGTTCGGCCGCCACGTGCTGGGGGCCACCCAGACCGGACGAGCCGTACGACAACCCCTCTTTTTGCGCTCGTGCGTAGACCAGCAGTTCCTGCACATTCCTGGCCGGCACGCCAGGGTTGACCACCATGACCATCGGCACCGAGGCCAGCAGCGAGATCGGCGTGAAGTCGGCCACCGGGTCGACTTTCATCTTCGGGTAGATGCTTGGTGCGACCACCATCGTCGACTGCGTCGCCACCAGGATGCTGTAGCCGTCGGCCGGCGCCTTGGCCGCCTGCTCGGCCGCGATGATGCCGGTGGCGCCGGGCCGGTTTTCTACATAGAACGAGCCACCCATGCTTCTGCCCATGCTTTGCGAGAGCAGCCGCGCGACATTGTCGACCGCGCCGCCGGGAGAAAAGCCGACGATGACCTTGACGGGCTTGGACGGATACGTGTCCGCCAGCGCCCATGCCGGGACCATGCCGGCGCACAGCACGACGCTGATGACGCTGACGACCCTGCGCCTGGGGATACCGCTTTGTTTGATAGCCATGGAACTTGTCTCCAATATATTGTTATGAATTACTTCGTTCTGGCATGCGTGGATCACGCTGAAAAACAGCGAACGGCGCTACAGCATGTCCTCCACATGCGGCATCGTGAAGCCGAGCTCGTCCAGTTCGCGTTCGAGCTTGCGTGATTGGTCGGGCGTCAGTTCGATCAAGGGCGGGCGCACCGTGCGCCACGCTTCGTCCCCGGTCTTCCATGCCAGCGCCGCCTTCATCGCTGCGATCAGTGGAAATTGCTGGAACACGGCGCGGGTCTGGTCCAGCGACTGTTGCTGAGCGTCGAGGTCGGCATAGGCGCCGGCGCGCTGCCAGCTGTCGTACAGCGCCACCATGGGCGCCGGATTGACATTGCCGGTGGCCGTGATACAGCCGGCGCCCCCGCCGCGCAGCGTGGCCAGCAACAGGGTTTCGCTGCCGGCGAACACGTCAAAGCCCTCGGGCTGGAAGTGCCTGAGCATCGCATCGGTATTGGTCCAGTCGCCGGAGCTGTCCTTGACGCCGGCAATCGTGCCGGGATAGGCCTTGAGCAGCCGCTCGATCAATGTCAGGCTGATCGGGATTTGCGTGACTGGTGGAATGTGATACAGGTAGATCTTCAGGCGCGGATCGGCGACCGCGTCGATCACCGCGGCGAAGCTGCGAAACAGGCCTTCGTCGCTGACACCCTTGTAATAGAACGGCGGCAGCATCAGGACGCCCCCGCAGCCAGCGTCGACGGCATGCCGGGTCAGTTCGATGGCGTCAGCTGCAGCGCACGCACCAGTCCCGGGCATCATCTGCGCGGCGGGCAAGCCGGCATCGAGCAAGGCGTCGAGCAGCCGGTGTTTTTCCGTCAGCGCCAGCGAGGTCGCTTCCGAATTGGTGCCAAAGATCGACAGGCCGACTTGCTGCCTGATGAGCCACTGGCAATGGCGGATGAAGCGTGCGACGGAAGGCGTCCGGTCGGCATCGAAGGGCGTGAGCACGGGCGAAAAGACACCGCGAAGTCGTTGACTGGAAGGCATGAAGTATCCCGCGTGATGGGTGAACACATGTACTACGGGATCATTCTAGGGAGCTGGTGCGCAAACAAAACAGCATTCTCGACAGTTCATCATCAAGAAAAAGTGGAGCGTGCCGCGGCATTTCTGTCGTCATACAGGAACGAAACCCATCTGACATGACGCATTTCTGCACACGATTGCATTGTCATGCCTCAAATGCAACGGATAAGCTGGCATTATGTGGAAGATAAGACATGAACGTCTGCAGCGCTCACGGGCGCCAGGCATAGAAAATCGCACGGCACTGACAGAATGACGATGAATCGATTTCGAACTACCGGACTCCCGGCCAGCATCCGGGGCACGTTGCCCACTCATCTTGACGCATCCGCCACCCCTTCTTCCCACCGCCCCCGCCTCTTGCTGGTCGACGACGAGCCGCGTGTGCTGGCCTCGCTGCAGGAAATGCTCAAAGGCAGCGGCTACGCCATCACGACGGCCGACAGCGGCACTGCCGCGCTGGCGTGCCTGGCAGAAATGCGGTTCGACCTGGTGCTGCTCGACCTGTTGATGATGGATGTCGATGGCCACCAGGTCATGGACTTCATCAATCAGCAAGACACGAAAGCCGACGTCATCGTTGTCAGCGGCACCGTCGGCATCGAGTCGGCCATCGGGGCGCTGAAGCGCGGCGCCCACGATTACCTGCGCAAGCCGTTCAGCCGCGAAGAATTGCTGCGCACGGTGGACAATGCGCTCAGGCAGCGCGACCTGCAGCAGATCAACCGTCGCATGGTAGCAGCGCTTGCGCTGTCCGAGAAAAAATACCGTTACCTGGTCGACGCCTCGCCCGACATGATCTACATGCTCGGTCATGAAGGCCGCTTCACCTACGTCAATGACCGCGCGTGCCAGATGCTGGGCTACGAACGGGAAGAACTGCTGGGCCAGCACTACACGGCGCTGCTGCACGCCGAAGACCATGAACGCGCACTCTATGTGTTCAATGAGCGGCGCGTCGGCGAGCGGGCCTCGCGCGACGTCGAGCTGCGCGTGACATGCCGCGCGGGCCCGACGCACACGCACGACGCTGCCGACACGTCCGTGATAACGATCTCGCTCAACGCGATCGGCATGCACCGTGAAAAACGCGATCCGCACACGCCGACCTATGTCGGCACCTACGGCATCGCGCGCGACGTGAGCGCGCGCAAGCGTGCCGAGGCGGTCATCCATCACCAGGCCTACCACGACATCCTGACCGACCTGCCCAACCGCGTGCTGTTCAAGGACCGGCTCGGCCTGGCAATGCTGCAGGCCCGGCGCAAGCACACCGAGCTGGCCGTGATGTTCATCGACCTGGACCGCTTCAAGCTCGTCAACGACACGCTCGGCCACGGCCATGGCGACAAATTGCTGCAGCAGGTGGCGCTGCGCCTGAAGGATTGCCTGCGCAAGGGCGACACGCTGGCGCGCCAGGGTGGCGACGAATTCACGATCGTGCTGCCCGACCTGCGCTCGCGCGACGATGCACGCGTGGTCGCCGACAAGTTCATCGAACGGCTGCAACAACCGTTCGACCTGAGCGGCAACGAGGTGCATATTTCGGCGTCGATCGGCGTGGCCATCTACCCCGAACACGGCGAATCGATCGACGAATTGCTGCGCAATGCCGACATCGCGATGTACCGCGTGAAGGACCTCGGCAAGAATGGCCACGCCTTCTACGACCCGTCGATGCACGATGCGCTGCACCAGAACGTCGCGCTCGAACAGCATCTGCGCCGCGCGCTCGAACGCAATGAGCTCGAGATGTACTACCAGCCGCAGATCGACGCCGCCAGTGGCCGCATCATCGGCGCCGAAGCGCTGATGCGCTGGAACCATCCGGTGCGCGGCCTGATCATGCCCGGCGAGTTCCTGCCGTTCGCTGAAGAAAGCGGCCTGATCGTGCCGATCTCGGAGTGGATGATCGACACCCTGTGCCGCGACATGGCGCACTGGGGCACGGACGGCGCCGACCCGCTGACGCTGTCGCTGAATCTGTCGCCGCATTATCTCGACCACAGCAAATTCTTCGAAACGATGCGCAATGCCTTGCAGCGCTACGACATCGGCCCCGGGCGGATTGCCGTGGAGATCACGGAAAACATCTGCATCCGCAATCCGCAATATGCGATCGAGCAGCTGAAAAAGCTCGGGCAGTTGGGTGTGTCGGTGGCCATTGACGATTTTGGCACCGGGTATTCGTCGCTCGCGTATCTGCACCGGTTTCCGATCCACACCATCAAGATCGACCAGTCCTTCGTGCAGCAGATCAGCGACGAAGACGGGCATTATCCGGTCGTGCTGGCGATCATCTCGATTTCACGCGGCCTGAATCTCGACCTGGTGGCCGAAGGCGTGGAAACCGAAGTACAGGCGCGCTATCTGCGCGCCCACGGATGTTCGACGATGCAGGGCTTTTTGTTTCACCGGCCGATGCCGCTGGGGGGCTTTGTCAACGTGCTCAATTCGTAAGCCGCTGCGGGGGCACGTCGTGGTTGCCCCTCTTGGCTGGCTTTGTACGGACGTTGACCGCGGAGATCATTGACCACCCGCACCATCGCGCGCCATGGCAATACCGCGCTGCGTCCGGTCAGGTACCCCCTTCGAGGTTGTCAATTCAACGGTGTCATCAGGATAGATATGCACACCGAGAAATTTTGCCCCCGGCACAATGGTGTCAAGGCGCAGCGGATTCCGATTTGCGACTGTCTCGCCATTGCGTGGTGTGCCCTTGGGGCCATCAAGCCGCCAGGTGACAGTTTTCTGCCCCAACGCGAACGAGACACCGGTGAAGATCCCGCCACCGGTAGCCGGATACGCCTCGCTGGTTTCGCCGACCTTACCGTCGATGTAGACATCGAAGATGGGCCGGTCAAGATAATTGAAAAGCACAACATCCAATACGACTTTCATTGATTTCGCCTCACAAACATGTGCTACAGGCAGGAAGGCGATCGCCCCGAGAAGATGGCGCCGCTTCATTGCTGCAACAAGAAGTTTGCCGTTTTTGACTTCAACATTTGATTCTCAAAAAAGTTTTTTGAACTTGCCAGACTCGAGCAGCTGATAGCGCTTCTTCCCATCGTCGTCTAAACCAAGTTGATTTGCTTATCACTGTGTAGCCGCCTTGCGATATCGCCGGTTTCGTCGAAAAACGGCGACAGGTCTTTTAAATAGGTTTAACAACACGCTTCTGCTATCGGGAAGATGTTGTCAGCCATGGTCTCTTCCTGCCTCTGCCATCTCCAATTGGCCACGCTCGCTAACCTGAGGAAAACCGACTGATGGAATAAGCTCTACCGTGTAGTCAGGATAGACGTGTATGCCCAAATACTTTCCACCCCGGATAGAAACAAGTTCTGGATTGTTTTTACTGGTGACCGTGTCACCGTTATTTTTCGTTCCAGGCGGCCCGCTCAGTCGCCATGTCACTTTTTTCGCACCCAACGCAAGACTTATTCCCATCATCACTCCACTGCCGGTGCCGGGATATTTATCCGAACTACCATCGATAGTTCCATCGATTAGTAGCTCAAAAATCGGGCGGTTCAGATAATTGAATAAAACAACGTCAAAGCTCGCTTTCATCGATTGAACTTTGCATGCATTAACAAAAGCGAAACATATCCCTGCGCCTATCAAGGTGCGACGATCAATTCGTGAAAAAAACTTATAATCAAACATTGAAAGTAACCTTGGAAAAAATTAACTTCACTGGAGAATCGATAGCTTCTGCATTGATTCTATGGAGCAGAGCGGCAATCTGACTACTCATTCCCTGTGAGGTGCACGAGGAATCCCGAAGAATGGGTTATCGATTTCATTTTTACAAAATTGACCTTCAGGGAGCACAACTGCATGTTGCGCTACCAGACTAGATGAAAGCGGTTTTTCTGTTTGAAAAGTTGCAAGCGTTGCTTTAACAGTTCCGTCAACAAGAAAATGTAATATAACCCTGTCCACTTTGACATCACTTTCGGCAGGTTGTAAATCTACAATAGCTTCGCACCAAGCACTACCACGCCCGCGCCCTTTAAGGCTGCGTTTGTCGCGCTGATCACTCAATTTTCCGTCAAACGAATCAAGATCGTAAATCACACTCCATACCACTTTAATTTTTAATGGCTTGTCAGTTGCTTTATTCCAAATCAAACAACAGGTATCGCCACCACCAGCTACCTCCTGGCCATTATCAAGCAGCGTCTTACCAGAATTTCGGAAAAATACCGATCCACCATTAGCTGCATTTTCAACATCGAAAGGGACTGAAACGTCCTTGTATAAAATACTGAAAATGTCATATTTTGTGTAGTTGTATGCAGTTGTAGTAAAGGTCGTCTCATTAAGATTTTCCAGTCTACGCGCTTCGTCTTCTTTTGAAATGCAACCCAATAGAAAAGAAACAACCGCTAATGCACATATAAAATTTTTCATCAACTCATCACTTAGGGAGCTAATGGCATCGCTTCATCAATGGATTCGGCGTGCCTTTTTAGATGTTGCGATTACGTGCTTCTTCCGTCGCAACATCATCGTTAATCATGATCTCTTCCTGCCTCTGCCATTTCTTGTTGACCACGCTGGCTAACCCGTGGAATGCCAACTGATGGGATCAGATCTATTGTGTAGTCAGGATAAACGTGTATGCCCAAATAACGTCCACCTGGAATAGCAACAAGTTCAGGACTATTTTTACTGGTAATAGTTTCACCGTTATTTTTCATTCCAGGCGGCCCATCCAGCCGCCAAGTCACTTTTTTTTGACCCAATGAAATTCCGACCCCAATCATAATACCGCTTCCGGTACCAGGGTATGCATCGGAACTGGCATCAACAGTTCCATCGATCAGCAATTCAAAAATTGGACGATCCAAATAATTAAATAAAACGACGTCAAAACTGGGTTTCGTTAACTTAGCATCGCATGCGTTTGTCAACATAACACATACCCCTGCACCCAGTAATCTTCGGCGATTGACCCTTGGAACGCCTTCACAATTTTTCATTGGCTTCAACTTTCGGCAACAGTTCAACTGCATCGGAAAATCGATATCTTCTGCTCTTATTATTCGTGACAGATCGGCAATATCGACATCTTTATACCACGGACTTTCCGATATCGGCGTCATGCATGCATCGTTCACCAGGTCTCGCACCGGCATGGGCCCAATATCACGTGCACACGCAACTAACTCCTCACTTAGGCGTAGCATGCAGCAGCGGGACTCTTGTTCAGCTAATGCGGCTGGTTCAGATCGACGACGTACAACACATCATTGGGGCGCAAGCGTCGTTGCGTGACCTGCTTCTTTGTCACGTTTACAGAACGTGCGCGTCAACGCGAGGCCATGTGAAAAGCTAAACAACAGCGTCGTAATGATCTTGATCGATCGATGTTGGCTCAGTACATCATTGACTGCAGCACCACCTTGTTCGGTCGTGCTGACTGCGTATGTCGTGGAAGCCTTGGCGGCCGCGTTGGGGATTGCGATGAATATTTCCTTAAGCCCGTTATTAACCGCATTTCCGCTTCGCGCAACCGGGATTTGTCGCCATCGCCTAGCCAGAAATCCTCGGCACGGTGATGGGAGGCTCTCGGAGACATCGCGGCTGTCGCAACACAAACGGTCACCGCATCATCAGCCGGAGCCATACTCCCGCGCCATGGCCACCCCACGCGGATTCCAGTCAGGAATCCCGATCGACGTCGTCAAATCGGCGGTATCGTCTGGATAAATATGCACACCCAGGTACTTGGCACCCTGAGTAACGGTATCAAGGCGTAACGGGTTCTTATTGGAAATGGTGTCGCCATTGCGCGGCGTCCCTTTGGGACCATCGAGCCGCCAGGTCACTGTCTTTGGGCCCAGGTCGAAGGGCACACCAGTAATAATGCCGGCGCCTGTGGCGGGATAGGCGTCACTGCCGCGACCAACCTTACCATCAATAAACACGTCGAAGATCGGACGGTTTAGATAGTTGAACAGCACGACATTCAGCGTGGCCTTCATCGGTTTTGCCTCACAAAAGGATGCAGCAGAAAGAGTGGCGACGGCGCTGAGGAAATGACGCCGGTTCGTTCCCGCAAAAGGCATTTTGATATTTTTCATTTTGACCTTGTAACATTCGCCCAACGCGCGCCACATCGTTCCGGCTCAGTCGGTGTGGACGACGGCAGCAAATCGATCGCGTCATCAAATGTGATGTCTCCACGCTCGACACGTGCCATCAGCGCGGTGATTTGTGCGTCCCCGTTCCAGCGTTCGCGGTAAATGAGGGTCATGCAGACATAGTTGACCAGATCATGCATCGAGACCAGACCGATGGCGCGTGCGCCAGCCAGCGTCTTTTTCACATAAGCATAGCGCGAGGCCTCAGGAACATCTCGAAGCAGATTGGGCTGGTTCAGATCGACGAAGTACAACACATGATCTGGAACCCCAGCTTCAACCAGTTGATCGACCTGCGTCTGTGTCAAAAGCAGCGGCGCCGACAAGCGTACTGGCGGCGTGGCGCCAACATCAACGGTATGCTGACGGCCGTCGCGGTCCCAATACCACCAGCCGGTCAGTCCGCCCAACAGCAGTGCGCGTTGGGCCCTGTCAAGTGCAGGTCCCTTTACATGCAGTGTGACATCGTCCGGCTGTCCAACCAGGGTGCCGAGGATCGCCGGGTCCCAGAATCCAAAGAGCATGTCGTAGTCATCTGGCAGGCGGATTTCGGTAAACTGTTTGAGCTGCGCGAACATGACATCGAACGACAAGGTACTGGCAACCACGGTGAGGCTCGGTTTGAGCGGCGCTGGCTGGCCGAGCCAGCGCGCAATCCATTGCCAGGCGAGGCTGCCTTGATCCGGTGGCGCCATTTGAACGAGGTGCGGCGACTCTCCCGCCAGCGGACTGCCCTGCGGCGCTGCCAGCAGGCACCTCATCGCGGCGCCGGAGCCATCGATGGCGTCGGGCAGCGTAGCGTCTTGCGCGCTGTCGGCAATGGCATACCAGCGCCATTCGGGATGCTGCGAAGCCAGTATTGCGAGTCCGGAAATATGCGGGTGCGTGACCACTTTCATACCCGTTTGCTGATGAACGCAGTGCGCTGTCTGGCACGCTTGGCCAGGCATTCAACGCACAACGGCTCGACCGGTGCGGCGGATGCGTGGCTAGCGGTGGCCAACACGGACACGCTGTCCAGCGCCCCCAGCAGCCAGCGCCGGGTGAACCGTGTGGCGTTTCGTAACGATATCTTCATTGCAAAAGCCTATGTTCCCTATTGATGAATGCGACGCACTGCCCCGCTCGCTTGACGAGGGACATACAAGCACCCGCCCTGCGGCAAGAACGGCGGCTTGCAGTTCACTCCCTGCTGCCCGTGACGCTTATTTTCTGCAGCATGAATCGTGATCTTGTCCGGACACTGCACCGCAATATTTCCTCTTTGATCGAGGTATTCGCTTCACTCACCGTCAACAGGCCGATTGGCGGGGATTCTCAAGCGATCCTTGCTTCCATCCTCAGCCCACGTGCCCATCTTTCTCCGGCATCAATTGGCTCCCCGCAGGAAGTACACCCTGCATACTTTGTGTGGGAAACGTGTCATAGAGTCGGACAGCATTTGAGTGCTGGTTTTTTTCGGTAAATTATAGCGCCACCCAATGGCGTTGCCGGCGATCTCTGTCCCCTGCTGGTTACTCAGCACGCCGACAATGTCCGGCAAGCGCCGCGTATCTGAAAGGCGAAAATTGTATCGTTTGCCATCAGCTTCCACTACGCACCAAGCCGACAGACGCTCGGCAAACCGCTCCGCCGTTTCAAGCATCGTGATCGCACTAATCATCAGAGAACCGTCGCAACGGAACAGGATTGCGCGGCACTGGCGATGATCGCCGACCTGCTGTTGGGCAGTTTGCCATCGTCCGGCGCGACTGGTTTCAAGAGCACCTCGCGGCGCGCAGCGTCCACGCTCCGCCGCTGGCCATACTCTAACCGGCCGTCAGGATTGCCGGCCACGGCGCTGCCTTGTCGTCGAACTTGCTGGTGTTCGCTTTCTTCACACCCAGATGCTGGGGACGCCACCATCTGCTGCGTCGTGGCGGCGGAACTGGCGGTATCGCCCAGCTTGACGGCTCGCTTGAGCAGCGCGATGCCCGTCACGTTGTCACCGGCCGGTTCGGGCACATCTATACTGTGCGTGGTCTTGTCACTCGTTACCCAAAGGCCAATAGCGGCGTGCACGGTGCCGTAGCCGTCGATGCGCAGTGCGGCGCCCAGGCCGCACAGGCAAGCGCGAAGAGTGTCGGCCCTGTGGATCAGGTGGCCCAAGTTCAGTCCGCTAGCTGCGTAGCTGCTGTTGAGTTGAATGCGGCCATGGCAGTCGGTATTGTCGAACACCAGGTGGTTATATCCGCTGCCACCGATTTCCTTACTGTCGATGCCCCACCACGCGGCGCTGCTGCAGCGACGGGCTATGGCCGCTGCCGTGCAAGCGAAAGCGGACTGGTGGTGCCAGCCAAGTTGCCTTGTGAACCGGCTGCGCATGCGATGTAAACCGCCGCGTCCACGTATCCTTTTGTTTCGCGCGATTTTGATAATTTTGCTTTTCTGCCCGTGGCGGCGGCGGTCCATCGCGCGGAGCCAAGTAGTCAGCGTCCGCTCATTCTCGATCTGATCGAGCGAGTTGTCGAATCCCAAAGACTTATAATTTCCGCCTCACTTAAATTGGTTGAGGGCAAATTATCTGTCAAAGGATTTTTCGCGTCGAGTTCAACATGGATCTGAGGCTGCCCAATCGATGGTTTACGGCGCATAGTTTCTAAAGCGAATCCATATTTTTTATATTTAGCATTGTCATCACCAAGAATAATCCAACTCAACCATTCTTCAGCCTGCATTGAAGAAATATTTAATTCACCTTTCCGTAGCACTTTATTGTTCGCAGCAAAAGCACGCAGCAATGAGCTGGGGCCATTAAGCCGCCGAAGCAAGCTTTCTTCAGGATCCGGCACATACGTGTCATATTCAACCCCTAAAACTATTCCTGGAAAATCGCTGCTAGAAAAGGAATACTTAGCGTACTCTCTCTCAAACTGACCATACACATCAATTTCCCCCAAACAGAAACCGGATTGATCAGATCCGTTTTTACTTGGCTTTATATTACCTAAAAAATATTGTAATTTTTTTTCGGACTCGGGAAATTTATTTTGGTAAGACGTTGATTGTGCTATGTAGTATGAATCCCCAATAAGTGAATGCACTTCCGTGAGGAAGGATGTATCGATGATTTGGATTCTGAAAAGATGCGAGATTTCCCCAATTTTACGCGACTCTCTTAAAATTCCTGTTCGCTCTCGCGCCTCTGAGACGATTTCCGCTTTTCTGGCATTAATTAAACTCTGAAAGTCACTGCGAGAAATTCCCGACCTTGCCAAGCTCATTTGAATTTCAATTTCTTCGCCGTCGGACTGAGCACGAACTGGAATAAAAACAGCCGTCAATCCGTCTGAAGAAACGAAACTTTCAGGCAGCGCTATTGAATGTCTCCCAATGCAAAATGTTTTAACATCTTTTAGTTTATTAGACAATACCGTGTTCCCCGTCCGACTTCTGTCGCATCCAATAGAAGATAGAACAATAAATATTAATAGCAGGAATTTCTTCATGGTGAATATACAAGCTTACTGATTTTTTAATTGCATAGCGGGTGCCCCCCTGTTGTCGGCATCTCCGCTTTTTTATATTACATGAAATGCTTGGCATTCGTAGTGACACCTGTTCACGCATCTCAAAACCTACTACGATACCTCGATATTCCTCTGAAAGAAATATCTTGTTTATATACGCACGCTCAAAATTTTAAGAGAATTGAGGGACAGAGCTAAGGTCATGGTTTCGCCTTCAATATTTTCTGAAGTTTTAATTCTGAATGCCTTAGCCCATCAACGTATCTCTTCTTCAAATAAGCTGAGAATGCTGGGTCTTCTGGCCCAGTAAATTCCGAAACCTCCTCGCGGTTGTATCTCTTATGTAATTCCCAAGATTTGCGAAGATCCTGCTGTGATTTGGCTTGAAGACCTGATAAAAGATTTCGATTGTTTTCAACGCTATCTTCCGCTAAATTGCGATATAACTCCCATCGTTCACGCCTATACTCCAATGATGGCTCAGGCCACCCTTTCACTCGCCCCGGCCAGTCGGGGTGGTCCGGCTGGACATTGCTAAATACCAGTTCGATTGCACCCTCTTTTGTGCGCAAAACCCACAATGCCCCCACTTCCCTGTCGGGAAAACGAGGTAACTCGACCATATGTATCTGCGTAATCTCTTCGAGCTTTTTTTCTGGTCCCTTTTTTGTCCAGTGCGTTGCCTGTACTTGCACTTGGATGCCGGGCGCCCATCGCTTTGGCAACTGATAGCAGCACATAGTGCCGCCCGCACTGAACGGGCTGATGTTTTCGCCTCCACCAGAATTCGACGGATCTTTTGGGTCCCCAACCACGTACTGGAATGACTCACCCGTATAATTAACGCCATGAAGGCTGACTGACACGCCATTGCTCGAAGTCACCGTGGAAGGCGCGAACCGCGCATGCAGTGAGTAGAACTGGGAGAATACTAAGCAGTAGTCGGTGAATCGTCATCGTTTGTCCTCACATTGTCAGTCATCCAAGTGGCAAAATGCCCCCGAAGGGCCGCCAAATCATTCG